>Ga0209712_10000944_pt1 | contig 24997 bp, 21 predicted proteins | sample ArcOceMetagenome_FD_187443 | JGI IMG/M metagenome (GOLD analysis project Ga0209712, IMG submission 187443) | Marine eukaryotic phytoplankton communities from Arctic Ocean - Arctic Ocean - Greenland ARC118M Metagenome (SPAdes) (version 2) | ecosystem: Environmental > Aquatic > Marine > Oceanic...
ACACCATTCGCCTTTGTACTTTTTATCAATTCAACCATGCGCTCCCTTTCACTGGGAAAATTTGACCAAGACTCATATCCATTCCATTCTACTCCAAATTGAGTTCCTGTGGATATAATTCTTACATCTGCCGGCTTTTTAAGTTCATTTTCTAGCCAAATCCATTGCTGTTTTCCAAGTAAAGTTGGTGACATATCTAAATGGGGCGCATAGTCTTTTTGGTAAAAACCATATCTTGTATCATTGTCATATTCTCCGTTATATGGTTTTAAATCATCTCTAAATGTTCTACCGTCAAGCAATATTATTTGAAGTTTATTATTTCCATATTTGTTAATATAGGAGTGATAAATACCTTTATGTTTTCTTCGTTGTGAAGATGCAGGCTCATCAAAAAATTGAAGGAATATTTCCTTTGATTCTTCTTTATATTCATAAAATTTACCAATATCATTCCATCCATAATCATGGTCATCCCAAGTGGCTAGAATAGGAACTTTATTTTTTAAGTCTATGAATGACTTTTTATTCCCCAAAAGTTTGTATTTCTTTTTAAGACTATCCATATTTTTAGTATCTCCGTAAATATTGTCACCAAGAAAAATAAAAAGATCAGGATTGTGTTTTATAACATTATAAAATATTGGAAGTGGGTGCTTTTCCGAGGCACAAGATCCAAAGGCAATTTTTGTAATTTCAGGATAGTTTTTTGTTTGTTTTGGTTTTTCAAATGATTCAACACAAGATTGAGAGATCATTATAAATAAAAAGATTAAAAGAATCACTAGCTTTTTCATAGTATCTAATTTATCAATACAATGTACAAAACTGTTTTCAAAGCTTGTTTTCACTATCTGACGTCTTTTGATGATTTAGACGGTTTTACTGGTGGAAGTCGACAAATGAAATAGAGTGCTGATATGAGGATTGTATGAGGATTAAAAATAAAAAAGCCCCCACTTTACGTGAAGGCTTGATTTTACTGGTGGTCCCACCTGGGCTCGAACCAGGGACCAACTGATTATGAGTCAGCTACTCTAACCAACTGAGCTATAGGACCTGCTTAAACAAACGAATTTGCTAACATGTTGCAAAATTAACACAATAATTATTTTTTCTTCCTTTTAAATGCAATTATTTAAAGTTTTTCTTCACGAATGTTATCAGAAGAAAATTGGCTAGACAAAGGAAGAAGCCTATTTTTGCAGTAAATGCTTGAAGATGAAATCGTCGAAAAAACCAGATAATGTCGCATGGGACGAAGAGAATGAAGAATACATTGCAAAATTATTGCCCTACGCAATAAGCAACAGCAGTCCTGTAATCAGTATTCCTAATGTAGATTCGTTTAAAAAAAAGGGAGTTGATCGTGTTACTAAACAATTCCAAGCGGAGCTTGCAGACCTGCAGAGCAAAATCAAAAACTTTGTCGATTTAGCTTCCGATACTCAAATGGTTTACTCCGCTAAATTCAAATTCGAACCCATAGTTGGAGAAACCTATCATCTGTATGAAGGGGCCAAAGAGTCTTTTTTATCCCTAATAGAACCAAACAGTTGGAAGAAAACACATCTGGGGTCTTTCCGTCTAAACGGAGACTATAAGTGGGAACGCCTCTAGACTATCTAAAATTCTGCGTTGCAAAACCCATTAGGTCGGTATTAAAACGAATTCCTACACCTAAATACACATAATCTCCCAAGATGTTTTTATAGTGGGGCGGGCTGCTTTTCCAACCCTGAACCAAGCATTCGGCTATGGCATCGTTCGATCGAGTGTCTCCACATTTCGTTACATTTTCGAACCAGGGCACCTGAGCAATGTTTTCTGCAATCCCAATAAAGCGGTTTCCGATTTTTCTCCAGGCTTGAATGTTAAACTTTTCGGCCCGCTCTACTGGACTCAAACCTTCGTGATCGGTATGAGAATAAAACTTTTTTTGAACCATATTATCGCTGTGATACTGAGCTATCTGGTCTAAGCTGTCTAGTTTTTTAAATGGGGCTAGGCCTTTGGCTTGTCGCAATTGATTTGTCTTTTTAAAAATAAGCTGGGCTATAATTTCTTGATCTTGCTGCCCAAAAGTAGAAAGTATAAGGAACAAAAAAAATGTTGTGCATAGGGTTTTAGAAATTTTTATCATATCAATTGTTTGTTTTAAGTGGTATACTTTGTGTTTGAGGACTGCATCCCAACAAATATCCTTAATTTTACACAATATTCAAACTTATGGAAAGTCCAAGACAAAAGAAAATCGCAACCTTATTGCAACAAGAAATTGCTCAAATGCTTCAGGGAGCCGTTCGTAAAGAAGGGGTCTCTAATCTTTTGATTTCAGTTACCAAAGTTGCCGTAACGGTTGACCTTTCCATTGCCAAAATATACTTGAGCTTGTTCCCTCCTGCCAAAGCACTTGAAGTGCTCGAAGGAATTCAATCGAACAGTTTTCAGGTAAAGCATGACCTCGCTCGATTAATGAAAAATCAATTACGAAAAGTTCCTGAACTTGTTTTTTACTTGGACGATTCTCTGGATTATATCGAAAAAATTGATGAGGCTTTAAGCGCGACCAACGATCCCATAAAAAATCCTGAGGGCTTAATTCCTCGTAAAAAAAGATAACCTTGTGCGCTTCCCCCTGTACATAGCCTCCCGATATTTCTTCACTAGAAGCAAACAAAGTGTAATCAATATCATCAATTACATTGCCCTTTAGGTAGTTCTAATTGCTACTGCAGCCTTGTTAATTGTTCTCTCTGCTTTTACAGGTCTCAAAGATTTTGGCCTTTCTTTTTCTAATGTATTCGATCCTGATTTTCGAGTTGAAGCTGTTCAAGGAAAAGTTCTTGAAGTAGATTCGGTAGGCCTGGCTTCTATGAAACAACTGGATGGTATTCTTGCTGTTTCTGGAATTATAGAAGACAAAGTGTTTTTGAATTACCGAGATAAAAACCATGTTGTTTACCTCAAGGGGGTCGATTCGACCTATCAAAAAGTAATAGAAAGTGATCGTTTTTTAAGCAGTGGTGCTTGGTTTTCCAAGGAGCTTGATGAGGTTGTAATTGGTGGTGGGGTAGCCCAAGTATTGAGTTTAGGGGTTTACGATTACAACGATTTTTTAGTGCTTACGGTTCCCAAGAGATCGGCAAGTGCAACCCAACTCAAAGAGCCTTTTATCAACAAAACAGCCTTAGTGTCTGGAATATATAGTGTTAGCGAAGAGCTCGACAAAAAATATATGTTTTCAAACCTATCGTTTGCGCGCGATCTTTTTCAACGAAAGGGAAATGTATATAGTTCACTAGAGCTAAAAGTTGACCCCAGTTTAAATCGAAAGCAACTCGAAGAACAGCTTCAAGCTTTACTCAAAACACCCATACGCATACGTTCCAGAACGGAGCTCAATGCGGCGCTTTTCAAGATGCTCAATACCGAGCAAATGGCAATCTATTTGATTTTTACCTTGGTAATCATCATTGCTCTTTTCAATGTTGTGGGTGCTTTGATCATGATGATTTTAGAAAAAAGACCCCAATTGAAGGTGCTGTACGCTCTTGGTGTACAGCCTAAAGAAATTCGTTTGATTTTCTTTTACTTAGGCGGAATGATCAGTTGGGTTGGCGGTGGCCTTGGGATTTTATTAGGTACAACTCTAGTACTCCTTCAGCGCTATTTCCCTTTTCTTTATGTTCCTGGAACCAATTTCCCGTATCCCGTTCGTTTGGAGCTTCAAAACGTAGCGATGGTATTGCTGTTACTTCTTGTGCTAGGGGGTCTTGCCTCGGCGTGGGCTACTGCCCAGGTAGGGAAAAGAATTAAGTTGCTTTAAACCATTTCATAATCACCCCAGTTGGCCTCAACATCTGCTAGAGCAGCAAAGACATCTACCGATGCGTTCGAGGTTACCATTCGGGTTCGGTATTCTTTAAAATGGGGAATTCCTTTGAAATAGTTTGTATAATGTCTGCGCGTTTCTAAAACACCCAAAACTTCCCCTTTCCAATCAATTGCCATTTCCAAATGCCTACGGGCAGCATCTACTCGCTCTACAATGGATGGTGGAGCTAAGTGAGTTCCCGTTTTCATAAAATGCTTTACTTGATTAAAAAACCAAGGGTTTCCAATACTTGCTCTTCCAATCATTGCACCGTCTAGACCGTATTGATCGCGCATTTCTATTGCCTTTTCGGGGCTGTCAACATCGCCGTTTCCGAAAACAGGAATATGCATGCGTTGGTTGTTTTTAACTTCAGCTATAGGACGCCAGTCGGCATCGCCTTTATACATTTGAGCACGAGTTCTCCCGTGAATCGAGATGGCTTTTGCTCCTGCGTCTTGCAAGCGTTCGGCTACCTCAACAATTTTTATGGAATCGTGATCCCAGCCCAAACGTGTTTTTACCGTAATGGGAAGGTTGGTGTGTTCTGCCATTACTTTAGTCAAGCGAACCATTAGGGGAATATCTCTCAAAATACCTGCTCCTGCACCTTTACTCACTACTTTTTTAACCGGACAACCAAAATTGATGTCAATAATATCGGGCTTAGAAGCTTCAACAATTTCTACAGATCGAAGCATTGATTCTTCGTTTGCGCCAAAAATCTGAATCCCAACAGGTCGCTCTTTTTCGTAAATGTCAAGTTTCATGACACTCTTAGCGGCGTCACGAATCAGACCCTCGCTCGAAATGAATTCGGTGTATACTACGTCAGCCCCATGTTCCTTGCACAAGGCTCGAAAAGGAGGGTCGCTAACGTCTTCCATGGGTGCAAGAAGAAGCGGAAAGTCACTGAGTTCGATGTCACCAATTTTTACCAAAGCGTAGAATTTTTTACAAAAGTACGTAAAACCTAGGTTTTCTCTACACCCTAGTTCAATTCAAACGTTTCTTGGTAATGAGAAACAAAATCTTCATCCCAGATCGCTTCAACTTTTCCTGCTTTTAGGTGGTAAATTCGAGGGGGAGAATTCCCAATTAAATCAAAAAATGTATTCATATCGATAAAAGCGTTTGGATAAGCAGATGCTGTGAGTTGTTCAAATTCCGAAACTGTAGTGCTTCCTTCTTGATAAAACAAAACGTATAGCTTCGGGAAGTTGGTGCTTGCGCGCTCCAATTCGGCCAATTGAGTTGCCGCTTCTTGACAGTGTTCGCAGTCCAAATTAAAAATCGCCACGGTTTTTTCTCCAGCAGCCAGATCTACTCGACCTGCATACTCAAACTGGGTGAATTTTTGAAAAGGAAATTCGCTGTGATCTGGCAATGGGAGTAGTAGCCACATACTTGCAATAATAAGTCCTATTGATAAAAATGCTGGTTTTATCGAACGTATATCCTTCGGTGTTTTCCAAAAAAGAAATGCGGAAATTCCAATAAGGACTATGTTTTTTATAATTGACTCTACTGGTGTCATCGATATCATCTCGCCAAAACAGCCGCAATTTTCGGTGTCGCCTATACTCCACAAATAGACTAAATGTAGTGTAAAGCCTCCCAAAAGAAATAGGGAGGCGGTCATCAATTTTTTGGTGTAAAAAGGGAGTAGCATTAAAATTCCAAGGGCGAATTCAAGTCCAATAAAGAATCGGGCTAGCTGTGCAGCAATAAAACGGTCGGATGCTAATCCTTGATCCATTAAGGTTATTTCAAAAAAACCAGGACCAACAAATTTGGTGTAAGCCGAAAAAAGGAAGGTTATCCCCAATAATATTCTTAAGCCAGTTACACTATTTCGCATCTCATTATTCGTTTATTTCAAGGCTTCTTTAATCCACTTCCAATCAATCTCGAAGTCTTGAGCTTCAAAATTTCCTGCTGTTTCGTAGCTTAAGGATGCCTTTATTCTTGAATTGTTGTGCGGGTGAGTCATTAGAAATTCCATATTCTCGTTGTAATCCAACTCTTCATGAGAACACCCCTGAAAGTATTATATCCTTTAATTGTTCCAGGCTTTAATCCCTGGCTTCCGTCATTAGCTTTTTTATACCCAAGGCTTTCTATGACCTCATCAAGAAAGTGAATTAGATAGGACTGGTCATTTTGAGGCACCTTGTTGTTAAACTCAACTACTTGGTTGTTGAGCCACCTGTTATTAATCTCAATCCCATATGTCAGATCATTGTTTAGGGCTTGACTAATAAACTTTTCAAGCGAGGTTAGCGTTGTATTTAAATTTATCAGATAAGGGTCTGTAGTTTTCGCTTTTTTCTTAGATGAGCTCCAATCAGATGGGTTGATAGTTTGTCCAGTTCTTGCAGAAACAACCTTTGAATTTGCAGGCCTAAAGTATATGTAAATACTAACCTGTCTATTCTCTTTTGATTTTAATCTAAAACCTATCGAAGCCATATCTTAAAGTTAGTCATTTGGCAACATATTGGCAACAAATAGTGCTATTATATACAATTTGATGCAATGACACAAGACAAACAAAAGCTCTTGTATATATTGTATTTATTGATATTAAGGCTGATATTACTGAGTTTTAGATAAGTATCATATTGCATAGATTCGGGTCCAGGTGGGACCACCAGTAAAATCAAGCCTTCACGTAAAGTGGGGGCTTTTTTTATTTATAAAAGTCATAAAAAAGTCATATCAGTACTCTATTTCATTTGTCGATTAACACCAGTAAAACCGTCTAAATCTTCAAAAGACGTCAGATAATGAAAACAAGCTCTGAAAACAGTTTTGTATATTGTAATGATAAATTAGACATTATGAAAAAGCTTCTTCTCCTTTCGTTATTAATAACGATATCATTAAATGCTCAAGAAAAAATACTCCTAGACCATCAAAAATGGGAATTAAAATCATTCAAAGAAAATAGGGTTTTTATTTCAGAGCAAGAAGGTGTATATCTAGATAATATATCCGAACCTGAAATGTACTTGTATAAAGCCAAGGGAGATTCTATAACAGATAAGGCTATGATAATTTGTCCTGGAGGAGCACTTCTTTTTAGTGCCTATGAAAAAGAAGGAGTTAAACTAGCTAAAAAACTAGCTTTAAATGGAATTACTGCAATTGTCTTGAAGTATAGAACATATCCAAGAAAAGGTTCTGTAATAGACTGGGCTGGAACATTATGGGGTAAACCTCAAGTGGTAATAGATAGTGCCAAAACAATACTACCTTATTCTTCAAAAGATGCCTTAAATGCTATTGAGGTAATAAGGAATAACGCGTCAAAATACAATATCAATCCTGATAAAATTGGACTGATGGGATTTTCTGCTGGTGGAGCTGTTACTATGGAAGCTGCATATACTTCAATCTCCAAAAATCAACCAAATTTCATTGCGCCTATTTATCCTTGGATGGATATTGTTGGAGGACAAAAGGTTCCAAGTAATAAACCTCCTGCATTTATTACCTGTGCTAATAATGACGTATGGAAAGAGATTCCTACTTCAAGTGTTCAAATTTACCAGGACTGGATTCAAGCGGAAGCAAAAGTAGAGCTTCATATGTTTAGTGAGGGGGGTCACGGATTTGGGATGAATAAAATAAATTCCCCAGTTGATAGATGGTCTCAATTATTGGTCGATTGGATATTAGCTTTATAAAAATAAAAAAACCACAGGCTTTAAAAAACCCCCACCGAAAGCAACAGCTAAAGTGAGGGTTACAAAGCATCAATACCATTTGACCTTAATTTATAAGCTTTATAAACATTATATATTAATACTAATGTTTATTTTAATAAAAAGTATTAATTTCGGCTCTATAAAAAGTACAACAGGAGAATGTTCTAATTAGATTTAACTGCCGAAAACAAGAACATCCCTAGCTGGAAAACAAGAGATGTCCAATCAATAAACTATTAAAACCTTCATGAAAAAGTTTTAATAACCTAACTTACAAATTAATATCCTTGTTGTACTGTTAAAGTATACGAAAGCTGTGAGATTGTCTACTAAATCATTTTCGTGAACATAAAAAACCACCACTAAAAGCAACAGCTAAAGTGAGGGTTACAAAGCATCAATACCATTTGACCTTAATTTAATCAATAACGTCAATATCTAATTGCTTAAATATTGGGGTTTCTCCTTCTGTTATTTCTACATTTTTTTTTACTGCTCCATAAGCTGAATCCATGAGCGCTCTATAATCGTTTACATCGCTTTTCTTTGCCTTATGAATCAATGCCAGGGTAATTATATCTTCTTGAGATAACATCTCTTCTAGGCCACAGGCACATCCTCCTAAGTAAATTCAGGTATTTATAATACACTTTTACCTTAGTTGAAACAGATGAGGTTAAAGAAGTGTCTTTGTTTGTGGAGCAACGGCTGTTTTAAACCCCCTAGCCTCAAATAGAGGCCCAAAGGATTGTGTTAATCTTCATATGAAGATTAACATTTTATTGATCCAAAAATCTAAATCTATAATCCGCCGATAAATGAAACTTATTTGGTAATGTATGTGCAATTAATTTAAATTGCGGAAAGCAATTAAAATTCTTTATATTTGTTTTTGGTATTAATCACAAAATCATTTAAATGAAAAAGACATTGTTACTATTTACATTTTTTACAGTTTTTGCACTTTCTGCTCAAGAAGACATCTTTAGCTATAACTATAGAAATGTTCCTGCCGAAGAAATGGATGCTTTTATTGAAAATGAAGTTGTTTACTGGTCAGGAATACATGCTCTGTTAGTCAAAAAAAAGCAAACTACAGGATGGGCAATGCTAAAGCGCTATGGTGGAAGAGCATCTGATCCTAATATTTATTTTTATATGGGATTTGGTTCATATGAGAACCTGGACAGTCTTAACAACAATTGGCAAGTAGCCGAAGCAGAGTATAGAGGCTCAATGGATCCTGAGAAGCTGGCTTTAATCGATAAGCAATTAAACATTCCTAAAAGAATTGCAGGAGAAGCTATTTTTAATCGTCTAACATCAGTTAATTTAGATGGAGGTATGGAAAACTGGAACTACTTAGTTCATAATTATAAAAATGCAGATAATAAACTCAATTGGGTTCAGTTACAAGACAAGTACTTTAAGCCATTTTTCGAAAAGCAAATTAAAGCTAAAAACACAAAGCAAATATATTGGAATGCTGCTGTTGTGCTAAATCCAACTGGGGATGCATATGACTGGAATGCATATACTGCGGATGCCTATACTAATCTGTCGGATGTTTTTAATCCATGGAACAAAGTGATTCCTTGGCCAACAATTTCTGATGAAGATATAAACGATTTTAGTGGAAATAATTTTTATAAAACGGTTATTTGGGAAAAAATCTTATGGTTAGATTCAAGTGGAAATTTAAAAAGTAGATATTAGCTTTTTTAGAAGTTATTTTAATATGTAAAAACTCCATCTATTTAGATGGAGTTTTTGTTTAATAAACATTCTTAATAATGATTTTAATAGTGTCAGATTCTGTCAGATTAACATAACACAGATAGATTTAGTTATCTTTGACATGATGAGAGAAACACTAAAAAACATAACGGTATATTCCCTGAGCCTTTTTTATATAGGGGTGGGTTTTAAACATTTTACTGATATAGATTTTTTCCTTGTTATCGTTCCGCCATTCATCCCATATCCTGAATTAATGGTTTATATATCAGGTCTATTTGAAATTGTTTTGGGGGTTTTGTTAATTCCAAGGAAAACTAGTAAATATGGAGCTTTGGGGTTACTTGTTTTATTGATTGCAGTTTTTCCTGTAAACATTTCATGAAAATTATTTTCTTAAAGGAAGATTTATGATCTATATTGTTAAACATAAGGGGCTATTAATGAATTTCGCCTTTAAAAAGAATCGTATATTATGATAAAAATAGCCTACATCGGGGCTGGCAGTTTACAATTTGGACCTATTATCGTACAAGACATTTTGATGAGCACAACACTGTGTCAAAATGGTTTGGAAATTTATTTGATGGATATTGAAATTAACCACTTAGATCATGTGGTCAAGCATGGTGAATATGTCAATGAGAAACTAAATCGCAAGGCTAAGATTATAGCGACAACGAATAGGGATGAAGCTATAAAAGAAGCTGATTTTGTCATTTGTGCCCTCGAAAAAGATCGCAATGTCTACTGGTCACAAGATTTTCATATTCCTAAAAAATATGGATTTAAGCAAGTATACGGTGAGAATGGGGGAATAGGGTCGCTTTTTCACGCATTACGAAATATCAAAGTTATTATGGATTTGGCTAGGGCTATGGAAAAATTATGCCCTAATGCTATGCTTTTGAATTTTTCGAATCCAGAGCATAAAATTTGTGAAGCGTTAACTAGATTAACTTCTATTAAAACTGTGGGTTTATGTCATGGCGTTTTTATGGGCAGAGAACAATTGTCTGAATTATTAGCTGTTCCCTTAAACGATTTACAAACCAAAGCCTGCGGCATCAATCACTTCACTTGGTTTCAAGAAATCATACAAAAATCTACAGGAGAAGATCTGTATCCAAAATTGCGGGAGATCGAACAAAAAGGAGATTGGTTGGCCAAATGGCACGAAATGGCTTTGGGTAGAATTCTATTTAGACGTTTTGGCCAATGGCCTTCGCCTGCTTCCAATCACTATGGAGAGTATATTCGCTGGGCAGAAGAATTTGTGATTCCACAATTGCAATTTTTTTATGATCCTTATGAAGGTCATCCATGGGAGAACAATCAAATTCCAGAAGGAGTGTATACCGTTGACCGTGTTGATTATCAAAGAGAATGGACCAAAGATTGGAGTAAAAAGCTTTTACCTGTTGGTAGTACTGAAGAAATACAATTGGAAAATGATGACGGTAGTTTTAAGAGCTCTGGCGAGATAGCCACCCAAATTATGGAGTCAGTGATGAGTAATGAAAAACAATGGCTTGAAGCTGTAAATGTACCTAACAAGGGGGCGATTCCCAACTTACCCGATGATTTAGTAGTAGAACTTCCGGCTTATTGTGATGCTTCAGGTATTCAACCGATTGCCATGAAGCCTATTCCGGAGGGTATTGCAGCAACCATTCGCTTGCATGCAAGTATTCACCAATTGTTGGTCGAAGCCTATGATGAACAATCCAAAGACAAATTGCTGCAGGCCATCTTGATAGAACCCACAGTAAACTCCTATCGAAACGCAGTAGATATGTGCCATGAAATGCTGACATTACAAAAAGAGGTACTTCCCCCGTTGAATTAAATGATACTTTCAGAAAACTTAGAAAATATTGTGCCTACAGGGCTTGAATTCCTTGATTGGGTTGTTATTAGTTCCTATATGATATTTTCGATAGGGATTGCCTTTTTTGTAGCGAAACATAAATCAAAAAACATTACTGATTTTTTTGTAGCAGGACGCAACTTGCCTTGGTGGCTTTTGGGTACATCAATTGCAGCAACCTGGTTTGCTACAGACGCTCCTTTGGCAGTTACTGCATTGGTTCGTAGCAAAGGCATTTATGGTAATTGGCTTTGGTGGTATCTGGGTACGGGCATTTTGATGATGGTCTTTTTCTACGCTAAATATTGGCGAAGGGCTGAAATACTAACCGATGCTGAAATGATTGAGCTACGCTATAGTGGTAAATCGGCATCGGTACTCAGAGGTTTTACTGCTGTATTCTTCGGAATTTTTAAAAACTGTATTTCTTTAGGATGGGTGATTCTCGCGATGATTAAATTTTCGAATATTATGTTGGGTTGGAGTGCTGAACTCGCGCTTGGGATTACCTTGACATTTGCGCTAGTGCATACCTTAACTTCAGGAATCAAGGGGGTAGTCATTTTAGATATGCTGCATTTTTCTGCAGGTACTATTAGTAACGTTATACTCGCAATTTTAGTTTTGGTTCAGGTGGGTGGACCCAAAGAATTGGCAACTCAAATTGCGGCAAGAGCCGATGCACCAGCGGGAGTATTGGATATGTTTCCTGATCTATCGCATATTGGAGTCACCGAAATGATATCCTTTGTTTGCCTTATTGGTGTTTTATGGCTGGGGCAGGCGCAAGGGGATGGTTATATTGTGCAACGCCTGTTTTCTGCGAAGAATGAAAAGCACGCGATCAAAGCATCATTGTGGTTTGCTGTTGCTGGGGTGGTTATTCTTACTTGGCCGTGGATTGTTGTCGGTTTAGGTTCGATTGTTATTTTACCAATTTCTGAAGCTTCAACAGCATTGTCGGCTGATCCTGAATTGATATATCCGATGATGATTAATGCCGTGCTACCTGAAGGATTAAAAGGACTTTTGGTAGCAGCCTTCATGGCAGCTTTTATGAGTACTGTAGACACCCATTTATGTTGGGGCGGTTCATATATGGTTAATGATATTTACAAACGATTTATCAATACAAAAGCCAATGAAAGTCACTACTTATTTGTTTCTCGGCTAAGTATTGTAATCTTATTGCTGCTATCTGCGGTTGCTGTATGGCAAATGGATAGTATTGCGGGGGCATGGATTTACATTATAGAAATAGTTTCCGGTATCGCTATCATTCTTATGTTACGTTGGTTTTGGTGGCGTATCAATGCATGGTCCGAAATTACAAGTATGATCTCGGCCTTGTTCTTAGCAAATGGGTTTTTATGGATTAAATGGATGCATGACTTTGGATTGGTCAATGATGCGGTTCTAGCGCGGGTCATCGGATGGTACCAAGATGATGTTGCACTTATTCGCGCAACGGTTATTCTCATATTGTGTACCATCATTAGTCTTGTGGTTACCTTTGCCACCAGGCCAGTAGACAATGACAAACTGCTTTCCTTCTATAAAAAAGTGCGCCCCAAAGGTTGGTGGGGACCTATATCAGTCCAAGTTCCTGAACTTGTTGACACGAGTAGTTCACGAAATTCTTGGCTTGGATTTGTCTTTGGAGTCATTTTTTTGAACAGTCTTTTGTTTAGTGTGGGTCATATGGTGTTAGGTAGTTATTCCATAGCATTGATATTGTTAGTCATAGGAGGAATAAGTGGTTGGTTGACACTAAAATTAGTAGAAGCAACAAAAACACAAGAATATTTATGAATATAATTCAGATATATATTTGACAATACGGATACCTATAAAAATAAAACCAATGATTATCAAGGGTTTATATTTATGTTTGCAGAGAGGAAACTAAGCTAAAGTTTATACATCAATTGGGTTACTTCTCACATTACAACATTTTTTAAGTAATGCTTCAAATTTAATGGCTATCCCTCAGGGGCTTTTATTTTTGGTCTTGGTGCTTATATGCTTGTTCGTAAATACTACTTTAAGAAAAGCGACTAAATAGAAAACGCTTCTAGAATATTGTTCCTGATGGGTGATGGTTAATTTCATTAAAATAAGATTATTGGGTTAAATCTAATTCCAGATAACAATTATTTAAAAAAGCAAATGGTTTTTAAGAAACTATATTTCAAGAGAAAGCAAAAAAGCATTGGACAAATAAGTATATTTGCGGCTTAAGCTTAGGAAAGAAACGCTATGAAGTACATCAGAAATTTTTGCATTATTGCCCACATTGATCATGGGAAAAGTACATTAGCAGATCGACTATTAGATTTTACTGGAACTGTTACGGAACGCGAAAAACAAGATCAAATCTTAGATGGTATGGACTTGGAGCGTGAGCGTGGGATTACCATTAAATCGCATGCAATCCAAATGGAGTATACTCATGAAGGACAAGAATATATCTTGAACCTGATTGACACCCCCGGGCATGTCGATTTTTCCTACGAGGTTTCTCGATCCATTGCTGCTTGCGAAGGAGCTTTGCTTATTGTTGATGCTGCACAAAGTATTCAAGCACAAACTATTTCGAACTTATACCTTGCGCTAGAAAATGATTTAGAAATTATTCCGGTACTCAACAAGGTTGATCTTCCTTCGGCTAACCCCGAAGAAGTAACTGATGATATTGTAGATTTATTGGGCTGTGCTCCCGAAGACGTTATTCCAGCCTCTGCTAAAGTAGGCCTTGGAATTCAAGAGATCCTAACGGCAATTATTGAGCGCGTTCCGCATCCAAAAGGAAGTCCAGACGAACCGCTTCAAGCCTTAATTTTCGATTCAGTTTACAATCCTTTTAGAGGAATAGAAACCTATTTCAGAATTTTGAATGGTACCATTTCTAAAGGACAAAAGATTCAATTCATTGCCACAAAAAACACCTATAATGTCGATGAGATTGGAACCTTAAAGCTCAAACAAGAACCAAAAAAAATAATTAAAGCCGGAGATGTGGGATACCTCATCACAGGTATTAAGGACGCTAAAGAAGTAAAAGTAGGAGATACAATTACTACCCCAGACAACCCTACCCAAAATGCTGTTGATGGATTTGAAGAAGTGAAACCCATGGTTTTTGCTGGAATTTATCCTGTCGATACCGAAGATTACGAAGAGCTTCGTTCTTCAATGGAAAAGCTTCAACTAAACGATGCCTCTCTTGTTTTTCTTCCAGAAAGTTCAGCTGCACTAGGTTTTGGTTTTCGATGTGGATTCCTAGGGATGTTGCATTTAGAAATCATACAAGAACGTTTGGAACGAGAATTCAATATGTCCGTTATAACGACGGTTCCCAACGTTTCTTATCATGCCTTTGTCCGAAAAGATGTAACCGATAGAATTCTAGTAAATAATCCATCGGATCTTCCAGACCCATCGGCTTTAGACCGTGTTGAAGAGCCTTTTATCAAGGCCTCCATAATAACCAAAGCAGATTTTGTTGGAAACGTAATGTCTCTTTGTATCGAAAAAAGAGGTGTTATTACCAATCAAACGTATCTGACAACCGAACGTGTAGAGCTTACTTTTGACATGCCCTTAGCAGAAATTGTTTTTGATTTTTATGATCGTTTAAAAACTGTTTCGAAAGGATATGCCTCTTTCGACTATTCTCCAATTGGAATGCGCCCTTCTAAACTAGTGAAGGTCGATATCCTATTGAATGGAAGTCAAGTGGATGCTTTATCGGCTTTGATCCATGCAGACAACGCATATAATATTGGAAAGAAAATGTGTGAGAAATTACGCCAACTAATTCCAAGACAACAGTTCGATATTCCAATACAGGCTGCTATCGGAGCCAAAATAATTTCTAGGGAAACCATCAAAGCAGTTCGTAAAGATGTAACTGCCAAATGTTATGGTGGTGATATTTCTCGTAAACGAAAGCTGTTGGAAAAACAAAAGAAAGGAAAGAAGAAAATGCGTCAAGTAGGTAATGTTGAAATTCCTCAAGAAGCCTTTATGGCGGTTCTTAAATTAAACGATTAGACAGATAGATTGTTATCGTGCTTGTGCTTTAAGTAGAGTATCTTTGAGAAAAAATATACACTAAATTTATTTTCATGAAAAAGATATTCTTCTTACTTACACTTCTACTCGCGCCTTTAGTTTATGCGCAGCAATTAGACACACTTGAGCCTGCTCAGGAACAAAAAACGGACTCATTAAGTCTAGAATACCAAACTAAAAAAAACATCGTAAAACTGAGCCTTACCAGTCTTGCTTTCAGAAACATTCACTTACAATACGAACGGGTTTTAAACAAAAGAATCTCGGTTTCTCTTTCTTTTAGTACCATTTTCGAAGGTGAAATCCCTCTTTTAGGTTCTGTTGAAAACACGATCGATGATGCTGAAAGTTTTGAGCAAATAAAAGACATCTCTTTATCGTATTATAGTGTTACTCCTGAGGTTCGTTTTTATCTTGGTAAAAAAGGGTTTGGTAAAGGTTTTTACCTCGCACCTTTTTATAGAAACTCTAAATTAACCCTAGATGGTGTTTCATTTGAATATGAAAACGATGCCGGTGGAACTTCAATAATAAAAGCAAACGGCTCTATAAGCGGAAATACCGTTGGTCTTCTCATTGGAAGTCAGTTTAATCTTGGAAAATCTGTTGTGTTAGATTGGTGGATTGTAGGTCCACACTACGGAAGTGGTTCTGGATCGCTAAACGGAAGAAACTCACAACCTTTTTCTTCGGATGAAAGAAATGCGCTACAAGAGGAGTTGAATGATTTAGATCTTCCGTTAGTTGATGAAACTACTGAAGTTTCTGCTCAAGATATTAAAGTTCTTTTCTCTGGCCCATGGGGTGGCGTTCGTGCTGGTCTTAGCCTCGGGTTTCGTTTTTAAAAACAACCTTACACATATAAAAAAACCCCTTCTGTATTTTATTGGAGGGGTTTTTTATGCTTTGTATTCAGGCAAAACCCAAGGAGCAGGACTTAAATTTTAATTAGTACATTTATTCTGCAAATGTGTTTTGACAAAAAGACAAACTGGGAAGTCCCCGTTTAGCTCCTGATTTTAACCTTTATATGATGGAAAAATATTATCCCTTACTTTTACTTCTCTTGTTTATTGCATGTGAACAACAACCCAAAACAACGATAAGTTCATGGGTTGCTTATGATGAAAGTCATGAGTTGACTGAAAATGCAACCCATGAATCAAAGAAAATGCGCTACCGTCTGATCCAATCCAAAGTTTCAAACAAGAATAATCTTTGGGAAGCCATTGCCCCCCAAATTGAATCCTTCACTGAAGGCGACTATCAAAGGCTTAAGCCCTTGATTCTGGAGCAAAATATTCCAACCCTACAAGCGCATATAACATCAGGATCCTTAAGTTATGAGAAACTTACTCAATGGTATTTATACCGAATTGTGCGCTTTGAAAACGACTCGCTCAAGGCATTAAATGCCCTAATTTCCATCCATCCAAACGCTGTTAAAAATGCTCGTGCGCGCGATTTACAAAAATCCGAGACAGATCATCTTGTGTACGGAATACCCATTCTTCTAAAGGATAATATAAATCTAGCTGGAATACCAACAACTGCTGGGGCACATGCACTAAAAGATAACATCACCACAGATGCTTTTATTGTTGATCGTTTACTAGAAAAAGGAGCTGTTATTCTGGGTAAAACCAACCTCAGCGAATGGGCCAATTACCTATGCAGTGGTTGTCCAAATGGTTATAGTGCGGTGGGAGGACAAACTCTTAACCCCTATGGAAGAAGACTTTTTGATACCGGTGGTTCTAGCGCTGGAAGTGGAGCGGCAGTAGCTGCAAATTATGCGGCGGCGGCTTTGGGAACAGAAACTTCAGGATCTATATTATCCCCCGCAAGCACCCATGCTTTAGTAGGGCTAAAGCCGACAGTAGGTCTTTTAAGTCGCAGCGGTATTGTTCCTATTTCAAGTACCTACGACACTCCAGGGCCCATGACTCGAAACGTTGTAGACGCTTCTATTTTACTTTCTGCCATGAAAGGAGAAGACCCTAATGACAGGTCAACAAAGGGACATTCGATTGCTTCCGAGCCGGTCATTCTTTCAAACCAAAACAATTTCAATGGAATTCGCTTTGGCGTTAACAAGCAGTTTCTTTCAGACTCGCTTTACAAAATTGCAGTATTAAAGATTGAATCTCTTGGAGGTGTCATGGTCAAGTTTGAACCCCTAAAAGTGAATTTCAAAAACTTTGGAACAATCTTAGATGCTGATATGCAGGTTGATTTAAAAACCTATTTCAAACAATCCAGTAGTAAAAATTTTATGCCACAATCAGTGGGAGATGTGGTTCGTCACAACAGCGAAGATTCTTTAATACGAATCCCCTACGCTCAAGAACGTTTAGACGGGGTTTTAGCTTCATCATTATCTGCGGATAGTTTAGCTTTTTTTAAAGAATCGCTTCAGAAGGAAGGGAGGGCTTTTTTTGAAACTCCGATGACAGAATCTAATCTCGATTTTATTTTGTCTATCAACAACTGGAATGCAGGTCATGCTGCTGTAGCGCAGTATCCTTGTTTAACGATTTCTATGGGCTTTTCCGAAAAAGGCAAACCCAAGGGACTAACCCTCATTACGCGTCCTTTTGAAGAAGAAAAACTGTTGAAAATTGCTGCTATTTTTGAACAAGCTACCCACTCACGAAAAATACCTGAAGGATATAAATAGAAAATAAAGTCAACTTAAAATAATAGAGCCCAACTTTTGGTCTTTTAAACCTATTCCCCCAAAACCAATCCTATCCAATATGAATAAGAAAATCCTACTCCTCTTGTCTTTACTCTTTTTAGGGATAAGCTGTAAAAAAGATGCCGTTGACACTCCTGATCCTATAATCGATGTTGTAGTTGATCCCGTAACAACACCAACTTCTAACCCACCCAATATTTTATTCATCATTGCAGATGATATCGGCATCGAGGCTACCCCAGGATACCCTATCGGAGCAATAAAACCCAACATGCCTAATCTCGAACGTTTAGCAGTCGAAGGAATTACATTCGACAATGTTTGGGCGTATCCAGTTTGTTCTCCAACCCGAGCCTCTATTTTAACAGGGAGAACAGGTTTTCGAACGGGAGTACTCAATGCAGAAGACGCTTCCACAATATCCCTCTCAGAAACTACCTTGCATTCCTTTTTGGATCAAAACACAAACTCCGTTTACAGCCATGCGATTCTTGGCAAGTGGCACTTGTCTAGAAACGAGCCAAACCGTCCCACAGAGATGGGTGTAGGGCACTATGCTGGCTTATTGGGAGGTGGTGTTGCCGACTATAACAGTTGGGCTTTTACACAAAACGGTGAAACGAATAATTCAACTGAATATATTACTACAAAAATAACTGATTTGGCAATCGAATGGATTGGTCAACAAGAAAAACCTTGGTTCTGCTGGGTAGCCTATACGGCTCCTCACACTCCATTTCATTTACCCCCAACCAACATGCACAGTCAAGGAGAACTCCCAACTGATCAGGACAGTATTGACAACAATCCCTTACCTTATTTTCTGGCTATGACTGAAAGTGTTGACTTTGAAATGGGGCGCATCCTTCAAAGCATTCCAGCAGATGAACTGGAAAATACAACCGTCATCTTTTTAGGAGATAATGGATCACATCCTAGGGTAATTCAAGCTCCATTTAATCGCACCAAAAGCAAAGGAAGCCTATATCAAGGTGGGTTGCATGTCCCGCTAATTGTTTCGGGAAAAAGTGTTAGTAGAATCGATGCACGAGATCAGAGTCTGATTAATAGTTCAGATCTTTTTGCTACTATTGCTGAAATGGCAGGCGTAACTCTTCCTAGCTATCAAGACAGTTATAGTTTCAATTCGTTACTGACTTCAAACGGGCAAGGACAACGAGCCTTTAATCACTCCGAAGTACTCAATACAAACGCATCCAAATCGGGGTATACTGTAAGAAGTTTGAATTATAAATTAATTGTTTTCGATGATGGGGAAGAAGAATTATACGATCTCATTCAAGATCCCTATGAAAGCACAAATTTACTTGACAATGCATTGTCCAATGATCAACAAATGGCTTTACAAGAGTTACAACTCAAGGCAACGGAAATACGGCAATAAATTTTTTTTTAAATGACCCTACAATTTACCTCAGCACAGACAAAAAATCTTCCAGATATTTTAACACTTCAGCAAGAGAATCTTGTACAAAACCGTTCGCTCGAAAACATCCAAAAAGAAGGTTTCGTAACGGTTGTTCACTCGTTGCATAACTTGAAAAAGATCTGTGGCCCTTATACTCATAGTGTTGCTTTGGATGAGAAAAATAAGGTGGTTGGCTTTGCTTTGGTCATGCTAAAGGAATACCGAAATGAAATCGAAATTCTAAAACCCCTTTTTAATTTAGTCGATGCTCTCATATTTGATAATAACCCTTTACAGGAAGCTCGCTATTTTGTTATGGGTCAGATTTGTGTCGCCAAAGCAGCACGCAAACAAGGTGTGTTTTCAAAACTATACGCACACCTTATTGAAAGAACTAAAACAGATTTCGATTATATCATTACAGAAATTTCGAGCAAAAACCAGCTTTCACTCAAAGCACATACTGCTATTGGGTTTAAACTTGTACACCAACACGAATCAGACTTAGGAGAAGAATGGAATGTTGTAATTCTACCTTTGTAATTAGTCAACAATCTGTATCTTGAGTTATCCTTAATCCCCTTTTAATGAAAAAACTCCTTCAGGACATTGGCTCCTGCACCGTCTGTGCATCACATTTGCCTTCCGCTCCCCGCCCTATTGTTGCGGCGCATAAGCAAAGTAAAATAATAGTGATCGGTCAAGCTCCTGGAGCAGTTGTCCATCGAACAGGAATTCCGTGGGACGACAAAAGTGGTGCAAACCTAAGGGCATGGATGGATGTTTCCGATGATGTTTTTTATGACCCCAAACAAATCGCACTACTACCAATGGGCTTTTGTTACCCCGGAAAAGGAACAAGCGGGGATCTTCCGCCAAGAAAAGAATGTGCCCCCCTTTGGCATGACTTAATCCTTGAACACATGAAAGAGGTACAATTAATTTTACTTATAGGAGGCTATGCCCAGGGTTACTACCTTCCAGAAAGCAAAGAAAAAACCCTCACAGAAACAGTAAGAAAATACAAGAACTATCTTCCAAAATATTTTGTATTGCCTCATCCTTCGCCACGAAATAATATTTGGATCGCAAAAAACGAGTGGTTTAAAACGGATGTACTTCCGCAATTAAAAATGCAAGTTAAAAAAGCACTCGCGTAAACTTTGAGTTGATCGACTCGTTTTTTCATAGTACCTTAGGGTTACATTAACGCTTTCTATGTAAAGCAATAATTCAATACTTAATGATTCGCGTACCGACCCTCTTTTTAGACCCTATTCGATGTAAAAAAAACATTGCAAAAATGGCTGCTAAAGCCCGAAGAAATAATGTGGCTTTTCGACCGCATGTCAAAACCCACCAATCGCTAGCAGTTGCTCGATGGCTTAAAGACGAAGGGGTTTCCAAAATAACGGTTTCTTCTCTTAAAATGGCGGCCTATTTTGCTCAAGAGTGGAACGATATCACCGTTGCTTTTCCTACCAATATTTTAGAAATCGAAGCCATCAATAGCCTTGCGTCAAAAATTCAACTGAATCTCTGTGTCGAAAATGTTGAGGTGCTCGAATTTTTAGAAAAACATCTGAAATCACCCGTTGGTATTTTCTTGAAAATGGATATTGGTTACAACAGAACAGGAATTGCAGTAGATCGCTTCTCTATAATCGATCAACTTTTGAACCAGATGGAACAAACTCCTTTGCTACAGTTCAAAGGGTTTTTAGGGCATGCAGGTCATTCGTATCAATGTCGATCCAAAGAAGCAATCGAAGCTGTACACCAAGAGAGTAAAGAGAAAATTTTGATGCTCAAAGATCGTTATCAAAAGCAATATCCTGAGCTTATACTTTCGTATGGAGACACACCCAGTTGTAGTGTCACCGAAGATTTTGCTGGAATTGATGAAATTCGGCCGGGCAATTTTACCTTTTACGATCTGACGCAAAACATCATTGGATCGAACGAATTAAATGAGATTGCGGTTGCTATGGCCTGCCCTGTTGTTGCCAAACATCCTGATCGGAATGAAATTGTAGTTTACGGTGGCGGTGTTCATCTTTCAAAAGATCGAGTTGAAGACCCAGAAGATGGCGTCATCTTTGGACGTGTTGCCGAACAAAAAGGAGCCAGTTGGGGTGCTTGTATCCCGAAGATGCACCTCAAAAGTCTTTCTCAAGAACACGGGATTGTTTCTGTGCCGAAAGAAAAAATGCAGGATTATGCCATTGGCGACCTGCTGTGGGTGCTTCCAGTTCATTCGTGTATGGCTGCTGACTTAATGAAGGAGTTTCATACCACAGACGGAGCTATTCTTTCTGCAATGTAAACGAGTTTTACTTTTATATCTTTATAACAAAAACTAGCGTATATGATCATCATAATGGGGGTAAGTGGTACCGGAAAAACCAGTCTTGGGAAATATCTTTCTCAAGAAACGGGATGGCCCTTTTATGATGCAGATGATTTTCATCCTGAAACCAACAAGAAAAAAATGAGCTCTGGCTTACAGTTGAATGATGCAGATCGTGCGCCTTGGCTAGCCGAATTAGCTGAAAAAATAAGTCTTTGGTCAGAAGAAGGTCAGGCAATTTTAGCTTGCTCAGCATTGAAAGAACGTTATCGAGATAGCCTTACTGCCCAAAACAGTTCCATTACTTGGGTCGTATTAAACGGTTCTTTTGATCGCATTAAAAGCCGCTTGGAAGAGCGCGAAAACCACTTCTTTAACGCCAAATTACTTCAGTCTCAATTTGATGTTTTAGAGCTTCCAAACTATGGAATTCACCTCAACATAGAAGAAACAATTCCACAATTGACTTTTTCTGTTTTAAATAAAGTTCAACCCTTAGGTTTGGCAACCATTGGGGTAATCGGCATGGGCGTTATGGGGCAAGGAATTGCTTTAAACTGTGCTGAAAACAACATCTCAACTGCCGTTTATAATCGGTCTTTTCCTGGAGAAGAAAAGGTCATTGAGTCCTTTTTGTCAAAAAACAAAGCCTTTAAAAACCTCTCGGGTTTCACAGAGCTAAACGCGTTTGTATCTTCTTTGGAGCGGCCTCGAAAAATTTGGTTGATGATCAAAAGTGGCCCAGCCATTGACGGCTTAATCGAAGAGCTTCTTCCATTACTTAGCGAGGGTGATATTATTGTTGACGGTGGTAATTCTCATTATCCCGATACCCAAAGAAGAGCTCAAGAGCTTCAAAAAAAGAAGATTGACTTTGTGGGCTGTGGCGTTTCTGGAGGAGAAGTTGGAGCCCGTAATGGAGCTTCAATAATGTTTGGTGGAAGTACTGATGCATACACGGCTTTTAAGCCTATCCTGAATAAAATTACGGCTAAAGACAAGGCCGATGTCCCCTGTCAAAGTTATATGGGGAAAGATGGCGCTGGGCATTTTGTAAAGATGGTTCACAATGGAATCGAATATGCCGAAATGCAACTTCTTGCAGAAACCTTCGCAGTACTGGCAAATCAAATGAGTTACCCAGAAATTGTTGCTGTTCTTCAGGAAATGAATCAAGGTTCTGAAGCCAGTTACCTTTTAGAAATTACAGCAGAAATCCTTGAGAAAAAAGAAGGAAAGCATTTTTTAGTCGATTTGATTTTGGATCAAGCAAGTAGTAAAGGAACGGGTATGTGGTCCAGTTCGGCTGCCTTAGCTTTAGGGTCGGTCAACACGATGATGTCCGCTTCCGTTTTTGCTCGCTACCTCTCTTCTTTTAAAACAGAACGGGTAGCATTATCCGCAAGAAAACCCAAAGCAAAAAAGCAAGTTGACCTTGATGTAAAATCGCTAATTAAAGCCTATCGCTTTGCTCGGATCGTGAATCATATACAGGGTTTTAATCTGATTGAAAATGCTTCTCAACAATACGGCTGGGAATATAACCCCTCTGAAACTGCTCGTATTTGGACCCAAGGGTGTATTATTCGTTCGCGTTTAATGGAAGCGCTCGTTCAAGCCTTTAAAATAGAAAAATCGTTGTTTAATAATACTGCTATTTTAGATTTACTAAAAGGAAATGAAGCTGGTGCTGCTTCTTTAATTCATCATGGGGTAGATCAGAAAATTGCTTTGGATTGTTATTCTTCTGCCTATAATTACTGGATTGCTATGTGCAGTGAAAGCCTCCCTGCAAATCTCATTCAAGCCCAACGTGACTTTTTTGGAGCCCATACCTACCGTCGAGTAGACAAACCCTTTGAACAAACTTTTCACACCCAATGGCAATAATATGATCGATTATTCACTTCTTTTTTCGGTTCTTATAGGGGTTGGTCTCTTGGTTTTTTTAATCTTAAAGTTTAAGTTTCAACCTTTTCTAGCCTTGCTTATTTCGAGTATTTTGGTCGGAATTCTAGCAGGAGTAGCACCTGCAGAAATAATGGTAACGGTAAAAGACGGAATGGGCTCAACCCTCGGTTTTGTCGCTGTTGTAGTTGGACTCGGGGCTATGTTTGGGGCTATTCTGGAACACTCTGGTGGTGCAGAGGCTTTGGCGCAATATTTACTACAAAAGTTTGGTGAAAAAAATGCCTCTTGGGCGCTTATGATAACCGGTTTCTTTATTGCAATTCCAGTCTTTTTTGATGTGGCCTTTATCATCTTAATTCCATTGGTGTATTCCCTACAGCGAAAAACAAAGAAGTCCATGCTCTTGTATGCTATTCCACTACTCGCAGGATTAGCAATCACACATGCTTTTATTCCTCCTACTCCCGGTCCTGTTGCAGTAGCCGATATTCTAAATGCTGATCTCGGGTGGGTAATTCTAGTTGGGTTTATAGTCGGAATCCCTACAGCTATTGTTAGCGGTCCGCTCTTCGGAAAATTCATCGCTTCAAAAATATTTGTTGCTGCTCCAGAAAGTTTCCAAAAGAAAAGTGAGCAACAATTTCCGCCTATTGGATTAATCCTTTTAATTATCGGAACGCCCATTTTTCTGATTGTATGCAATACCCTGTTGAGTAGCCCCATAAGCTCGGGTATGCACTTGTCTGAAAAAACAATTGGTTGGATTCAAATGATTGGTCATCCTTTTTCGGCTTTAATTTTAGCAAATTTAATGGCTTGGTATTTTCTAGGAATCAAGCGAGGGGTTTCCAAAACAGCTCTATCCAAAATCACCTCAGCCTCTTTGGCTCCAGCCGGAATAATCATTTTGTTGACTGGTGCTGGGGGTGTTTTTAAGCAAATGCTCATTACAACGGGAACCGGAACTATGCTCGCAAATTACTTTTCAAGTATTGGTTTGGGCTTACTCCCTTTTGCCTTTTTAGCAGCGGTTTGTGTTCGCGTCTTACAGGGCTCTTCGACCGTTGCCATGATAACTGCAGCAGGAATTACCTCAGCCCTCATTACAAGCCCTTTGGGGGGTTTCCACACGGCACTCTTAGTGATCGCAATCGCTTCGGGAGCATCTATTCTGTCTCACGTAAACGACAGTGGTTTTTGGTTGGTCAGTAATTATCTTGGCCTATCTGAAAAAGACACCTTTAGAAGTTGGTCGGTAATGACTACCCTTTTAGCGCTAACGGGTTTCTCCATGGTCCTCATACTTTCTTTATTTGTTTAAAAAAAACTAAT
>Ga0209712_10000945_pt1 | contig 24985 bp, 23 predicted proteins | sample ArcOceMetagenome_FD_187443 | JGI IMG/M metagenome (GOLD analysis project Ga0209712, IMG submission 187443) | Marine eukaryotic phytoplankton communities from Arctic Ocean - Arctic Ocean - Greenland ARC118M Metagenome (SPAdes) (version 2) | ecosystem: Environmental > Aquatic > Marine > Oceanic...
TGTAACAATGACTCAAAAATGAATGCAATAAACCCCGCTTCGGTGGGTTTTTGTTAGACGCAAACATGGGGGCGCATTTAGGAATAAAATTATGCATAAATATAAATGGATCAATGGGCATATTTGGTTCAGAGACATAGCTATTTTATGTGCCATTATTTTTGCAGTGAATGCTTGGCAATCACGTCATATGCTCGACGTGGGTAGTAGTGTTATAGTTGGCACTCATTTATTGGTGGCACTTGATGGGCAAAGTAGTCATTTAATCGAGCCTGAGAAACCGACGCTGATTTATTTTTTTGCGCCTTGGTGTAAAGTCTGCTCTGTGAGCATCGGTAACCTAGAGTATCTTGATCCAGGAAGAATCAATATTGTAAGAGTTGCACTCGATTATTCAAATATAGAAGCAGTCGAAGACTTTGCTAATCAACACACTATATCGAGTCAGATTTTATTAGGTCACGAAGGACTAAAACAGCAATTTAAGATTCAAGGTTATCCCACTTACTATATTTTGGACGCTCAGCAAAAAGTACTGACTAGGTCATACGGTTATTCAACTGCGTTGGGATTAAAACTAAGGCAGGTTTTTTCAGGATAAACGTCTATCTGTCGTCCTTTTTTATAACGACTGTGATAAATTACTGTTGTCAAATTTCCATGGGACCAAAAAGTGAGAATCAGCAGCAATTTTGATAGTGGTAATATCCACGTTATCCAAGCAGAAGATCCATTAAATATTCAACTCAGTATTCGTAACGATAACCAATCAGAGTTTTATCAATGGTTTCATTTTAAGCTTGAAACACAAAGTTTTATTTCCCATCGTATAAAAATAAACGAGCTTGAAAAATCAGCTTATCCCGGGGGATGGCAGAATTATCAGGCTGTTGCGTCTTACGATAGACAAGAGTGGTTTCGGGTCGATTGTGAATTTGATGGTGATACCTTAATCATTGCGCATACACCAGAATTTGAACATATCTATTACGCTTATTTTGCTCCTTATAGTTATGAGCGGCATTTGGACTTGCTAAGCTGGGCGCAACACTCACCTGATTGTCGACAAGAATATTTAGGAGAAACCCTAGATGGACGTGATATGTCTTTGTTAGTAGTGGGTCAGCCTGAGGCAGGTAAAAAAATAATTTGGGTGACTGCCCGTCAACACCCTGGAGAAACTATGGCCGAGTGGCTAGTTGAGGGGTTGTTAGAGCGTTTACTGGACCAAGATGATGGGCTCTCACGTTTGTTGCTTGACAGAGCTGTATTCTATGTTGTGCCAAATATGAACCCTGATGGTTCAGTGCGCGGCCATTTACGTACCAACGCCAAAGGTGTAAATTTAAACCGTGAGTGGCAATCACCCAGTATGGAAAATAGCCCAGAAGTATTTTTGGTCAAACAAAAAATGCAGTTGGTGGGCGTTGATATGCTATTGGATGTTCATGGAGATGAAGCTTTGCCATATAACTTCGTCGCGGGCTGTGAGGGTAATCCAAATTACAACGACCGTTTAAAAAATCTTGAAGAGTCATTTAAAGCAGCCTTATTAACAGCTACACCTGAATTTCAAGATGTGCACGGTTATGACAAAGACGAGCCGGGTAAGGCTAACTTAACGGTTGCTGCTAATGCGATAGGATATGAGTTTGAGTGTTTGTCTTATACCTTAGAAATGCCATTTAAAGATAATATTGATTTACCAGACTCAGCTTATGGTTGGTCACCGGCTCGCTGTAAGCAACTCGGTGAAGATGTATTGATTGCCATGCGCTCAGTAGTTGATATTCTTCGCTAGAAAGATTTTATAAAAATAATAATAGTCATAAAAATACAATAATAATTAAGGGGAAAACCGTTGGAAGCTTTTCATAATTTACTTAAATCGATGGATGGCATGCTGGGGGGCGCTTGGTGGTTCCCTTACGTGTTATTGGGTACAGGTCTGTTTTTTACTATCTACTTAAAATTTCCACAGGTGCGTTACTTCAAACATGCCTGGAAGGTAGTAACAGGTAAATATGATAAAGCTGATGCGCCGGGTGATACTAGTCATTTTAGAGCGCTAACCACTGCTCTTTCTGGGACAGTTGGCACAGGTAATATTGGTGGTGTTGCATTTGCGTTGTTTTTAGGTGGTCCTGCCGCTTTGTTTTGGATGTGGGCAACGGCATTTTTCGGTATGACAACTAAGTTTGTTGAAGTGACACTGTCTCACAAATATCGTGACAAAACCCCAGATGGAACTATGGCTGGTGGTCCCATGTATTACATGGACAAACGTTTAAACATGAAATGGTTAGCTGTTGCTTTTGCTATTGCCACTGTGATCAGTTCGTTTGGTACCGGTAATCTTCCTCAAAGCAACAGTATTGCCACTAGTATTGAAGCAACATTTGGTTTTGATCCATTAATAGTCGGTAGTATTCTTGGGGTACTTTTGGCTCTGGTTATTTTAGGTGGTATCACGCGTATTGCTGCGGTTACATCAAAGATAGTGCCAATCATGGCCTTAGTCTACATTATAGGTGCTTTTACCGTCATTTTTGCAAATTTAGAAAACGTTGGACCCGCTTTTGTTTCTGTGTTTTCAGATGTATTTACTGGCTCAGCTGCTACAGGTGGATTCTTAGGTGCAACCATCGCTTATGCGTTTAATCGAGGCGTCAACAGAGGTTTATTTTCAAATGAAGCTGGACAAGGCTCTGCACCCATAGCTCACGCTGCTGCAAAAACAGATGAACCCGTGGCTGAGGGTATGGTGTCTATTCTTGAGCCGTTTATCGATACTATTATTATTTGTACGATAACTGGTTTGGTTATTCTTTCTTCTGGTGTGTGGAAAGATAAACACCTTAATACCTTCGATCGTACTGATATGTACATATTGGCGGGTAATTATGTGGAGTCTGACCCAACAGATAAACAAACTCTTTATGCTTATATCAATGATATCGAAGGCCATGGCGTCAGCGAATTTAATGGTGAAATACAAGTTGTTAATGGTAAGGCTGTCAGTCAAGGCTTTACGATTTTTAATGCTCGTTCATTTGCCGATAATGTAGTTTTCTCTCTAGGTGATCTAGAAGATAATTATACGGGTACATTAAAGGTGGTTGATGGAAACCTACTCAAAGATAATATTAATGTAACAGGTGAGTCGTTAATTCATTCAGCTAGTCTAACTGCTTTGGCTTTTACTAAGGGGTTCTTTGGTGAATCTGGTAAGTATGTTGTGTCCATCGGATTGTTACTATTTGCATTTTCTACGGCTATTGCATGGTCTTACTATGGTGATAGAGCTATGACCTATTTACTAGGTCCACGTTCAGTTATGCCATACCGTGTGGTCTATGTGGCAGCCTTTGTTTGGGCTGCTGTATCAGACACCACACTTGTATGGACCTTATCTGCTGTGGCTATAGTGGTAATGACACTACCAAACTTATTTGGTATTTTCTTATTACGCAAAGAAATGAAAGAATCAGTGGCTGAATACTGGGTTAAGTTTAATAAAGAAAATAAATAGTCTTGTAAGGTTATTTAAAGCGTGGCTAGTTGTCGCGCTTTTCTGCTTAAACTCGAACTCTGTTTATCTAAGTTTGGAGTAAAAGGTATGGCATTAATAGATTGCCCTTCTTGTAGTAAAAAAATATCAGATAAATCACAATCCTGTAAGCATTGTGATTTTACGCTAGGTACAGTTAACGCTGAAGACATCACACGCAAGCGAAGCCTAAATAAGTATCTGAAAAGTCAAAATATTCAAATGCAATCCATGATGGCTATGCTGTTGTTCGTTTTAGGTTTTGGCTTCATGTATTGGGGTGGCGCTTCTCCTGATGGGTTGCAATATAAATTCGCTATAAGCCTTTCGGTTCTTGGCTTTGTTTGGTACATAGTTAATCGTGTGCGGTTGATAATATTAAAAAGGTCTGATTAAAATATGGATAATACTGCGTTGTTAACGTCAATGACTGAGCCCGTTTATGAAAAATTATTGCAAGTAGTGGAAACAGGTAAGTGGTTTGATGGTTCGCCTCTGACAGAGCAGCAACGAGATACTTCTATGCAAGCTGTGATGTATTATCAGGCAAAATTCCTTAAGTCAGATCAGCATATGACAATCGGTCCTGATGGTGAAATTGTTCATCGAAGTCGTGAATCTCTGCAGCAAGAACTCAAACAAAATTCTAATAACATTCAAACAATAGCGCGGTTTAAACAGGATGATCTTTAACCACTTCTTTCGTTCCAAACATCAAAATCCTGATCCTCAGGTACGTCTTCAAGCAATAGAAAATCTGAATAAAAAAAATCCACAACATAAAACAGTTTTGCACGAATTAGCATTTAATGACTCCGATGGGGGAGTCAGCCTAGCTGCATTACATAAGCTTGATAATTTTGTATTGTGGTACAAGATGTCAGAAATTGCCAAAAACGATAGAGTTCAGAAAAAAGCACAACAATTTGTTGAAAATACCTTATCAGATGTGCAAAACCAAACGTTAACTGAACAAGAAAAACGTAAGTTTATTCTTGAAACGCGTGACTTACGTTTAATCGAAAAGCTGCTTGAGCAACAATGGATACAACAAGATACCGAGCTTGCAATGCTGTTACTACAGAAAGTAGATAAACCACAACTACAAGAAAAGCTCCTGTTTGATACTCTAAATGAGAGTTTACAAACTACGATTTTAAAAACCTTTATCGATAATCTACAAACCCGAAAGTTACTCAATAAAATAAAGAAAAGGACGTCTTCAAATCTATTAATAGATTTAGCCAATGAAATGCTTCAAGGCTGGATTAAGGCAGAACAAGCGCCTCTTGAAGTGGAACAACAAGTGAAAATGGTGTTGTCTCGCTTGTTAGCTCTAAAAGATCAGAGCGATGTACTACACGTTCTACAACAACAAACAGAACTAACACAGCAGTACACAAAAATTGCGGAGCGCTTTGTTTGTTTGCCAGAACTTAAACGTGCTGAAATTCAACAGAAATATACAGATATATCGTTGCGTGTTGAACGTACTATTGAGTTGTTAAAACCTAAGTGGCAAGCTCAGCAAGATGAGTTGAGTCTAAATCAAAGTATAGACACATTGTTGCTTGAAATTGAGCAAAATTTGACAGAACTGTCTACCCAATTAACAACAGGTATCAGTGAGATTACCCCATCTGAAATTGATTCTTTTGTGTTAACGTTTAAGCAACACCTTGCAAACTTACAAAACCTATCTAATCAGTTACAGACCACTGACCAAGTTACTCACAGACGATTAGAACAGATAAAAAATCGACTACTGTCTAGCTTAAATACCTTAATAAATATTCCAAAGTTCCAACAAGCAATTCAACTGGGATATGAATTGTTAGAGAAATTTACAGGTTTAGTCCTACCAAATGATGTCAGCCAAATTGAAGCGTCAGAAGAATACATAAAAGAACAAAAACAAGAGTGGCGCAATACGGTTGCTAATTATCAAGCACATATTCCCGCTACCTTATTAAAAGATTACAATGAACATTTAAAACTTTGGCAACACGCAATAAAAGTGTTGAAGAATCAAATTAATGCTGAAGTATCTCGTTGTAGAAATAAGCTAAAAGCCATTGAGAACTTAATTAACCAAGGCAAGTTTAAAGCTGCAATGGGGATGTATCAAAAGGTACAAAATGGTCTTAATGTTTTACCAGAGAAACAACAAGGGCAACTTGAACGAACCTTCGATTCTGTTAAAGAAAAAATTGAAAACTTAAAAGATTGGCAAGATTATATTGCTGCTCCCCGAAAACCAGCGCTGCTAAATGAGGTGCAAGCTTTAATAGATTACCCCTTAGATATTGACGCCCAATCATCAGCAATTAAGTCTTTTCGTTATCAATGGAATAGCTTAGGTAAAACAGATACCGAGTCTGATCAAGCGTTAAATGAGGCTTTTGAAAGTGCGATTGAAAAAGCATTTTCGCCATGCCGAGCGTTTTATGATCAACAACAGCAGCAACGTGAGCAAAATATGTTGGCTAAGCAACAAGTTTTGGTTGAAATTAAGAGCTTAGATGAAAAAGACTGTGGCATATCCGAACTGATTAAAGCCTTAATAATTGTGCAACAAGAGTGGAAGAACATCGGTGAAGTAGACTTTAAAAAGCGCAATGCTTTGTACGATAGTTATCAAAATTCACTCAACCCACTCAGAAATAAGGTGTCGGCTTTCTACCAAGAAAATGCTGAAAAAAAGCAGGCTTTGATAACTAAAGCCGAACAGCTATTAGAGATGGGATCCATCGATGAGGCCATAGGACAAGCCAAGAAACTGCAACAGACATGGAAGACCATCGAACACGCGGGTAAAAAGGCTGAGGCAGAATTATGGCCTAAATTTAGAAAGCTGAATGATAGTTTGTTCGCTCAAAAAGCTAAGCTGAATTTACAACAGCAAACCCAACTTAAAGAACAAATTTCGTCAGTGAAAGAACAAGTTAAACAGCTTGAAAATCTTCTTGATAGTGCCGATAGTAAGGCCAGTGTGCAGAATGCCTTAGAGGGTAAGCAAAGCGTCGTTGATATGATAGCTGTCTTGCCAATGCGTGATCGCCAAGTATTGGAACAGCAGGTTCAAGCAGTTGTTGAACAGCAAAAAGTAAAATTAGCAGCGCTAGCAAAATCTGCTAAAGGTCAAACGTATCATGACTTGTTTAGTGCATTAAAAATGTGGCAAACGGATAGCGACATACCCGATGGTGTGACGACGTTAAGCAGGCAGTGGCAACAATGCTTTCGTGATTTGAGTGATAATATTGAACGACATGATTTGACTATTAAAATGGAAATAGTTGCACAACAAGATTCACCGCAAAAAGACGCTAATAAACGTCAATTCATTCAAATGCATTTGATGGCTCAGAAGTTACAATCTGGGGATAGTCTAGAAATGTCATCATTGCTCAAAGATTGGATCAGAGTAGGCTCCTTAAGTGAAGGTGACATCACTTTACTTAAGCGTGTTGAACCTTTGTTTGTGAGTTGATATATGGAAGATAAATTTACATTGATACGATTGAATAAATTTATTAGCGATTCAGGTTTTAGTTCTAGACGTGAAGCAGATAAATTAATTGAACAACGAAGAGTTAGAATAAATAATAGTATTCCAGAACTAGGTACTAAAGTGGCGCTTGGTGATGTTGTGACAGTTGATGGTCAACTTGTTCAAGCTAGTGCCAGCGATAAAGCTGACCGTGTGTATATTGCATATCACAAGCCTGAGGGTATTACTTGTACAACTGAGCTGCATATCAAGGGTAATATTGTTGATGCTATAGGCCATAAGCAGAGAATTTTTCCTATAGGTCGCTTAGATAAACCGTCCGAAGGATTAATTTTTTTGACCAGTGACGGCGATATCGTCAACAAAATTTTACGAGCTGAAAACGCCCACGACAAAGAATATGTGGTGACGGTTAACCGACCTTTGACTGAACATTTTATTCAAAAGATGGCCAACGGTATTCCTATTCTAGATACGGTCACTAAATCTTGCCCAGTGACCATGCAAAGTAAAATGGTGTTTCGTATTGTTTTGACTCAAGGATTAAACCGGCAAATTCGCCGGATGTGTGAATATTTGGGGTATGAAGTGGTTAAGCTTAAGCGTACACGGATCATGTCGGTTCGCTTGGCTGGGTTGAAAGTTGGGCAGTGGCGGGATTTGACTACTGAGGAAATGGCACAGATAAATGAGGCTGTAGAGGGGTCTCGTAAAACAGCGGTCTAAATGTTGTTTTATTATGCGCTCACGCATACTGCCATCTCGATAACTGCTTCTGCGTTATTCTACCTTGCGACATTTATATCGGTCGCAGGCAGGTTTCTCACAAAACATCCCCTGTGCGACTACTTTTTGCTATATCCAAAAAAATTAAGCAAAAAGCTCGCTCGAAAAACGATGTTTTCATTCAATTATCTGGCAAATATATATATGAGGGTATGTCAAAAGATAAGAGCCAAAGCATCAGCTTCACTGAGCCCGTCCGCTTAGTGGATTACACTTACTAAAGTTTCAAAGTAAACTGTTTTTTGTAGTTAAGCGCTTGAGTCTCGGCGGATTTCTTCTGAATATTTTACCTTTTTCTGCTCAAAAAGAGTATTTGGCTTGAAAAGGATTTATATCAAAAGTTACCAGGGATGATGGCGCGTAGTGTGCTTTAGGTGTCCGACTTTGCCCTTTTTACATCAAACAGTAGGATCAAATTAAGGTCAATGTTATGAGCGCATTTGTATTCGGCAGTATATTCAAACTTTTTTTCTCAAAGGTTGTGGTTAATTAACGAACCCCCCTAGTGGGATTTTTCTACTTTCTGGAAAATCCTATGTGTTGAAATAAATCACCTTCTAAGTCTAAAATAAAGTGAGGCTTATGTGCGGTAAAAGCCAAAGTTTGAACGCGAGGTTTTGTATCTTATTAACATTGTTAGATATTTAAATGGGGCTTGAGTGAACACAAACACAAGGTCACATGATTGCCTAACCTCAAACTGCGGGGCAGGGCGCTTGATTTATCTATCCCATCTAAGGTTTGATTTTAGCTTCTAAGTACTACAGGTTTTCTTGGTAATTAATCAACAAAGGTAATCTTTTATGATGTGTTATATGGGCTTAAGTTTGCCTGAATTATCCCCAAACTCGCCATATTAAGAGCGCTTTCAATCTATTGAGAATATTGCTCTATTCACGTAAAGTAGATAGATAGAGTAATATTCACTTATTGATATTTTTATATCTTACTAACAGGAAAACATACTATGCCCAGAGCAAGTGCACGTCATATTTTGGTTGAGACTGAAGAGAAATGTTCAGAATTGAAACAAGAAATTATAAGTGGTGCGAGTTTCGAGGATGTAGCTAAACATTCTCAATGCCCTTCTGGTGCTCAGGGCGGAGATTTAGGCAATTTTAGTCAAGGACAGATGGTGCCTGAATTTGATCAAGTTGTTTTTAACGAAGCATTAAATGTCGTTCATGGCCCAATAAAGACGCAATTTGGTTATCACTTATTAGAAATTACCGAGCGCTCCGAGTAACCCTTATAGATCTTTAATACTTAAGGATCAGAGTTGTGGCTAACTCTGATCTTATCCATCTTAGAGCACCTTCTTGACTATAACTCCCTCAATTTACAACAAGACCACTAATGCAAGCACAATGCTTGATACTTCAAACCTAGCGACTCAGTTCTATTCAGATATAAGCTTTAAAACGAAAGTTGCTGAAGTTATAAATCCAAGCTAGTCTGGCATACAGTTATTTAAAAGGGCATACATCATCATTTGACTATATTTTCCGAAGGGCCACGTTACACATTAAAACAAAACCTGCAAGGCAACAGCCGGTGAAATCCTAAAAAGGCCTAAACCTTTATTTGAAATGCATAGTAATTTTCATAAAAATACATTATTCAGACCAATACCAACTCGTCACGTTATAGCGATACCCACCAGCGGCATATTTAGAGTTTAATGGTTTTACCCAGTGTTCTGAGCCTTCTGAGGAGGGATCAAATAAAACACAGCGGTTATGAAGCGGCGTGATATGAATTGGCTTATCATTATTACCTATAAAAACTAGCTCACCACCTGCATTTTTGTGCCAGTCTTTGTTTAAATACAACAGCATACAGACTTCTCTTCCGGGGGAGTCATCAGCATGTTCGGAAACAAAGTCGTTAGGGCCTAAGCGAAAATAGTTAGTATTTACTTCAGTCTCAGCCACATTTATATCTGTTAGTGTCACTTTAAAAATCTGTGATAACACAGACATAAACTCACTCCCACGCAAATAGGCTAAAAATTCCTGGGCTATGTTTGAATGCGGCGTACTGGTATTGGTGGCATTTATGTCTATGGCATCACGTTGCCACACATCTCGCTGTACAAAACGTTGTTCGTTATTAGTTTTTTGCCACTGGGCGTTATCGACATGTAAGGCAGAATAAGTATGTTTTTGAGTTTGCCAAGCACCGGGTTGCTGTAAAAGCTTCATTACCTCATCGAGTTTGGCTTGGTTGAATAGGCCGTCAATCACTACGTGTTTGGGGTAAGTGCGCTTTAATGACTGTCGATATGCGCATATTGCATATTTTGTTATATGTTCATCATTCAACCACATTATTCACACTACTGGTTATCATTTTTAGATTCTGACTTAAAGACTCGATAATACAGACTTAAGCAATAATTCCTATCTTTTGCTAGTTAAAAGCATCGCCTAGTCAGTGGTTAGCTAGTTGACACACTCAACAAGTACTCAAATTAGTTAAGATGGGTATATCTGTTATTTGCGTGCTGAGATTAATGGTGCTGTGGAGGCGTCTGCCAAAACGGAGATTTAGACACATTAAATCTTTCCAAGTTAACTTGATTTTATCACCATCCTGAACAGCGTCCTTATGACTTTTTTCAATCTCATTTTTCATCTACAGCATCAAAAAGTAAGCAATAGGTGCAGCTCAAGGACAATACTCTTCATCCAAATATCTTGTAGATTGAGCAGGGTTTAACAGGGTTATTTTGAAGTATAGTTTTGCCCAATTCAGTAGCTCGACTAGCGACTGCCATGGAAGACGGAAGGTAAAACCATGCAGGCGCGATTGTCAGTAAGTTGAGCTTGGGTGCCAATCACCATAAGCATAAGAATGATTAGTTTGAATGGGCTACATTAAGTTAGACCGGTGCCCTAATATTGTGTCAAAAGTATTGGCTTTGCCGACTAAGCAGTAATAACTTCAACCAGTTCACAAAAGCACTTGTTCTTTATTTAGTAACAGCAAATAGCTGAGGTTTAGGGTATTTCACTAGTATTGTTTACCTACTCAGATATAAATGTTTTAAAAAGAGTGATGTAGTGGTCGAATAAGAATATGAAGTGAATAATGCAGTCACATAACTTTGCAAAACGCCCATCGAATCATGGAGTGTTTAATAAAATATGGTATTTACTCACCTCCACTAACCCTTCAAGTTTCAGTATTATCTAAAATGGCCAAAATAATAGTTTAAAACTCAAATACTGTAAAGTTATCTTGTTGTTTGACAAGGTAACTTTAAACAAGGAGTAAAGTCTGTTAATAGTGATGTTTTCAATCTTCAATAGCGTACTGAAAGCGAATATTTTACCATATGCAACTGGTTTGACAAATCACACATACCGCTGGTCAGTTCAAAAGTTAATGTGTGTGAAAACTTAAATCTTGCCATGGTAAACCACAAACAACATGCACTTCAGGAAAGCAGTTCAATGCTAAATTTCTTGAAGAGTTGATATATGTAGCAAAATGATTTTCGAAAGGGCTAAAGTTTGGCGTGTTACAAGTTATGTGTCCTTGGGATAGGCGTTATGGTGAGCAATATCATGAGATGTAACCGAAGGAGCATCCATGCTACCTTGGGAATAATAATGGACCGATTTGGTATTCCAAAACATTGCGATTATTGTCGGCGACTATTTTGGTAGTGTGATCTCAGTTTTTGGTCACCCATGCTGCACGGTTTTCTAGAACGTGGTGATTAACTGGCTGTTCAAGTGTAGATTTGAAATACAGCAGGATGTCTGCATTTTCACTTATTGAGTATTACTAATGAAATATATTAAACATTACCAGTGCGTAGACTGTGGTACGACTTATTCCACTGATACGCTTATGAACCTTTGCCCCGTTGACGGACGCCCAGTGCAAATGGTTGTAGACGTTGAGCAACTTGGTAAAGATTATCCGGCAATGAGTTGGTATCACCCACAGATTAAAAATATGTGGCGTTTTGGTCCGCTGTTACCCTTTGATCTTGATACTCAACCAGAAAAAGTATGTACTCTGGGAGAAGGTCACACGCCCGTTATTGATATTAGCCAGTATTTTCTTTGCAAAACATTAGATTTGCAAGTGTATCTAAAGGAAGAGGGGCAGCCCCATAAAGATTATGGGGCTAACCCAACTGGTAGCTTCAAAGACCGAGGTATGGCGATGGTGGCTACCATGGCGCGCCACTATGCTTTGAAAAAGCTGGCGGTGCCGACTCAAGGTAATGCCGGAGACTCCTTGTCTGAATATGGCGTGACCTGTGATTTTGACGTGGCAGTGATCATGCCTGATAACACACCTATGCCGATCATGGGGAAAGTCGCTGCCTACAGTTTATAACATTCAGGTATTAGTTTAGATCTTGTTCAAGGGACAATCCGTGAAGCAGCAGGATTGATGAAGGAGAAATATCTGTCAAAGGGATACTTTAATTGCGCAACCTTTCAGGAGCCAGGATGGCGAATTGAAGGCAAAAAAACCATGGGCTTAGAGCTTGCTGAGCCTTGGCCAAATATCAAGCCTGAATGGTCATTACCTGATGTAATACTTTATCCTACTGGTGGTGGAACCGGGATTTTGGGAATGTGGAAAGCCTTTGATGAATTACAACAACTTGGTGTAATTGGAGCTCAAAGGCCCAAAGTTATTGCCGTACAAAGTGATGCAAATGCCCTGTCGTTACCGCATTTGAACAAGGCTTGATAGATACTATTGCAACCAATGGCGGAGAAACTATTGCCACTGGGATAAATGTGCCTGGTGGAATAGGGCATAAAGCTGTATTAAGTGTTATTCGGGAAAGTAATGGTGGTGCGATTGCTGTGAGTGAGCAAGAAATTTCTGAACATAGTAAAAGTATCTATCAACAATTTGGTGTGTGGATCTGTCCAGAAGGCGCGGCAACAGTCGCAGCATTAACCCAAGCAAAACAGCAAGGTTTGGTACATTCAGGGCAAAATATTGTTTGTTTTAATACTGGCAGCGCAGAGAAATACCTACCTAATATTCGCCAGCTTTTTTCACCTGATTAACATTAAAATATTGTTTCAACGTCGTCCAAATAACTCAAAGACTTTATTTTATTTTGAGTATTACAATGAATGTCATAATGAGTACTTATCTTGATAAGTACTCATAAAAAGACTACTTGTTCTGAGCTAGACAGATTAAACACTGACATACTTAAAATAAAATACGCATGGTCAATATTGTCATGTGACTCGCGGTATATGATTGCATTAAATCGGGTGTTTAGATAACACTCTGGGTGGGTAAAACAGCGTACTGTAATCTAAAGTTAAAAAATTAGTGAAAATTGAGATTATTTGGCTAAAACGCCTAACACTAAGTTACGTTATAAATTCTATCCTATTGAAAATATTATACTTTAATTTTGGAACAATCTTTGCTCCGTATAGTTATCCTAACTAGATTAACCGTCGTTGGTATAAATGGAGTATTAAAATGTTTAGTTTTTTATGTGGTTTAGTCTTTTTTTTGTTATGGATCATTCCTATTATCGCAATCAGCATGTCTGAACGCACTAACGGTGGTGAAAAATTTGCATGGATCCTAGCCGTAATTTTCGTATCTTGGTTCGCTTGGGTTTTCTACTTGTTAGTAGCGCCCTTAAAATCGCGCCGTTACAGCTGATAGTGATTGAAATTTGTATTTATTAAGTAAATTAACTGACGATTAGATTGAGCGTATATGTGGTTGGCCACTTCAAATTTTTATACAGGTAAAAATAGCGTTTCCAGAGCACTTGTCATAGGGGAGGAGCTTTTCATAGTTATGCTCAAAAATATGGACTTCGAAGAAAGGTTTCAATATGTCTATCAACTCATCAAAACTAAATGCGACCATTGCATGTTCGTCATTCCATAGCTGGGTTTCTTTAGTGTTTGTTTTTTCAATACTGAGTCTAAGAGACTGTTTATCACCCCTTCCAGAGTAATGCCAGCCAGAGCTGAAAGTGAACAAGTCGTCTGCCTGTATAGCTGTGTGTTTTACAAATAATGTGTTGTTTATTTTTGTTTTGTCGACCACATTAAAACAGAAAACCCCGTCCGTTTTTAATGCTCGATGTACACTTGCGATGCAGGTTTTAAATTTTTCAATGCCATCGTTGTAATGTATCGAATACAAGAAACAAGTGATTAAATCTAATGGTTCATCCACACAGAATTCACTCATATTTTGTGTGAAAAAATAGGCTTTTGGACAACGACTTTTGGCGATATCTAACATCGGTTGATTAATATCAAGACCACTGCTGTGATAGCCAAAATCAATAAAATGGCGGATATGTGGACCCGTTCCACAGGCTAAGTCAAGATGTGTACTGCCGTCGTTACCGAACAGCTGGTGTAGTCTGCGAATGCATTTGCTTTGAGTGTGATAGTCGATATCGACACACATTAAATCGTAATAGCCTGAAAGGTCGGTATACAGTGCGTTGGCGGACATACTTGCCTAATAGTGTTAGCTGAAATTATTTAGGCGCATAGTAAACTAAGTCGTAAACCTTGCGAAGTACTAATAAAAATTTTAGATACACTGTCGTTATTATCATTTACGTCAAGACACCTTAGCTTGTCCTACGCATCATATTTGACGAATGCTTCTGGTGGTTCCAATATCGCCTACATTTGAAGATTTGCGTTACATCATTTAAAAGGTGTGTGATGTGAAAATTGAACTTAATCTCCTAAAAGGGCAGGCGCTACAAACAAACTTTGGCAAGTATACCTTTGTGTGTGGGCTTTTATATTCGTAAATTTTGTAATAATGATACAAGGGATAAAATTGACTCAAGCACATTCGACTATAGGTGAGGATACATATCACAAACGCTTTGTTATTCCAGTCTCATTGCCCTCAGGAAGTCCTGATAAGTATAATAAGCCATTTTTTGCTGCCATTAATACTTGTACTGTTAAAAAAGTGATCCAAGCTATTTCAGAGTCTGATAAACAAATTACCGAATAATCTTATATATATTTTGCACGATTGACGTTTTTAACTTCCGATCCTTGGGAATAACTGTTCAAAGGTCATATGTATAACTGAGTAAGGTTAACACTATGCTTGAATAACAAATGGATATGGGCAATCCAAATTTAATAAAATGTTTGAATTTATAGTTACTGGCGCTAAATACCAATAGATTCGTTTGGTAACCATAAGGCGAAATAAAGCTGGCGCTAGCGGCAAAAGCGACTGCCAGTGCAAAAGGCATAATGGGTACGCCTAAGGTTTGGACGAGTCCGTAGGCTAGCGGGAACATCAGTGCTGCTGCGGCATTATTAGTAACCAGTTCGGTAAGTATTAGGGTTAATACATACACCATCACCAGTGCCCATATAGGGCTGACACTGCTGGCCCATGGGCCAATCAATAGCATAATCTGTTGTATAAGACCTGAATTTTCAAGGGCGGTAGCAAGACTCAGTGCGCCAACAATGACGACTATTAAATTAAGCGGAATATTGCGCTTAATTTCGTTATTGGTTGTTACGCCAGCGATGACTAGCATAGCGATAAAAAACAGTAAACCTGTCGCCAAGTTCAATACTGACGTCGCTGCTAAGGCTACGGTGAATAAAAAACCACCCAGCGTGATCCAATCCTGAAGATGAGTTAGCTTGGTTTCCATCTTTCTTTCAGACAGGATAAAGAAATTTTTAGTAAGATTATGCCTTTGCATAAAATCTGGGCCGGTAGCGAGTAACAAAAAATCACCAGACTGAAGCTTTATTTCGCCCAGCTTACCAGATAAGGACTCCCCGTCTCGTCTTATGGCCACCACTGCCGCATCAAATAGTGCTCTAAACCCTAGCGCTTTTAAGGTTTGACCAATAATTCGAGCCCGATTGGAAATGATCACCTCTGTAAGATTTTCACGCTTTAGACCGTTGGTCTCTGCAAAGAGTTTTAAGCCTTTTATATGGTCTAAGTTACCAACATGTTGAATATTGCCAGAAAATATTAGTTTGTCACCAGACTGAATAACCATATCAGGTGTAACTGGAGTGATAAGTTTTCCGTCTCTTGCAATTTCAATCAAAAACAATTCGGGCAAATTTCTCAGATGATTTTCTTCAATACTTTTGCCAATTAATTCACAGTCTACTTCTACGTCTGCTTCGATAAAATAACTATTATATTGGGTGTTTTTATTGGCGATTTCTGGCAGTAATGGGGTCATCAAAAACATCAATAAACCGCAACTCAAACCTGCTACTAAACCATAGAGTGTGAAATCCCAAAAATTGAAACCTGGGTGACCATGTTCAATTAAAAAACTATTTACAATTAAGTTAGTGGACGTACCAATTAGGGTAACAGTACCACCAAGAATAGCGGAATAGGATAATGGGATAAGTAGTCGAGAGGCATGGTGATATTGGTTTTGTTTCACCGGACCAATCAAACTTGCTACAATGGCGGTATTATTCAAAAGTGCAGAAGAGAAAAAGGTCAAACCAAATAGCCGCCAATAACTAGCGTTAAAACTTGCTGTGACTAGCGTCCGGCCTAAACGCTTGATTAATGACGTTTTATCTACCGCTGAGCTAACCATAAGCAGTAAGATTAATGTCACTAAACCTTGATTGGTGAAGTTGTTAATCACGTCAGCTATCACCAGCTGCTGGCTAGCAATTAAGGCCAATAGTGAGCCTGAAAAGATTAAAGACGGGCGCTGGTTAGTGGTAACTAGCGCCAATATGGTACCAGCAAAAATAGCTAATACCAGATACTGATTTATATCCATATCGTCTTATTCTTATTAAGGCTGACTGAGGATTACAGTTTACTGATATCGGTCGCATTCCAATGTGGAAAATGCTTCCTGACCAAGTCATTAAATTCTAATTCAAATTCAGAAAACTGTCCTGCACTCGTATCCTCTGCTACATCGATGATCATACCCGCACCCACTGTTCCATTGGTGACTCTATCAATAATGATAAAAGCACCTGTAGAGCGGTTTTTGATGTAAGGGTCGCATGCAACAGGCTGAGTCAGTTTGATTTTACCTACGGCAATTTCATTTAACGCTAGACGCACTGTATTTTTGTGTTCCATCGAGTTTACATCAATTTGATATTCCACTTCGGTGACACTACCGGGGACAAATTTTGTTGCAAATTTAAAACCGTATTGCTTATTAGGCATCATAGGCTCTTCATCCATCCACACTAAATTTGTTCTATAGGTGTTGCTGTGCAGCGGTAAATTGTCGCTTTTGACTATCATGTCGCCACGAGAAATATCAATTTCATCTTCTAGTGTGATAGTCGTGGTAAGAGGTGCATAGACTGAATCTTGCTCACCTTCAAAATTCACCAGCGCTTTAACTTTAGACTGCTTACCTGAGGGCAGGGCAGTAATACTATCGCCGGGTTTTATCTGACCAGACACCACTGTGCCTGCAAAACCACGGAAGTTTAGATTTGGGCGGTTGACGTATTGCACAGGAAAGCGAAAGTCATCAGCATTGGTATCGTCGTTAATTTCGACTTTTTCTAACATGGTCATCAAAGTCTCACCCTTGTACCATGGTGTGTTTTCGCTCGCATTTACCACATTATCGCCATCTAAAGCTGACAAAGGGATAAACTGGATATCTGGTATCTCTAACTGTTTAGAAAACTCTAGGTAGTCTGCTTTGATTTCTTCATACACTGTTTCGCTGTAGCCTTTTAAGTCCATTTTGTTGACAGCCACAATAACGTGTTTAATGCCTAACAAAGAGACTAAAAAAGAATGACGGCGGGTTTGCGTTTTCACACCTGCACGAGCATCGATCAAGATAATCGCCACATCACAATTAGAGGCACCTGTGACCATGTTGCGGGTGTACTGCTCATGTCCTGGAGTATCAGCAATGATAAATTTACGTTTGTCGGTAGAGTAATAGCGGTAGGCCACATCAATCGTGATACCTTGCTCTCGTTCAGATTGTAAACCATCCACTAGAAGTGCTAAATCAACTTTATCACCAGTAGTACCGACTTTCTTACTGTCTTTAGTGATTGCGGCAAGTTGATCTTCAAAAATCATTTTGGAGTCGTGTAATAATCGACCTATTAAGGTGCTTTTTCCATCATCCACACTGCCGCAGGTTAAAAAACGTAGCATGTCTTTCTTTTCATGTTGATCTAGATAACCTAAAATATCTGACTGTAATAATGTATTTTCACTATTCATAATTAGCAACTCACCAAGAAATAAGGATTTAAAACGGAATCTTTTTGATTGTATCTAAGGGCAGCAGCATCTGCTTTTAGTGCATCAGCTGCATCTTCAATTATGGTGACCTTACCACCGGAGGCTTCTACAACAGCCTGAGCAGCTGCGGTATCCCACTCACAAGTGGGGCCTAAACGCGGATAAAGATGCGCAGCCCCTTCTGCGACTAAGCATAATTTAAGGGAACTGCCCATAGCGACTAATTCAGTATCGCCTTCTAAAGAATCAAGCAAGGCTTGTATTTCTGGGCTTTGATGTGAACGGCTTCCAACTATCTTCCACGTTTCGCCTTTAGTCCAAACCTTAGGATAGATATCTGTTTTTACACCTGCCGTTATTTTGTAAGCACCTTGACCTAACACACCGACATAGGTGTGCTCTAAAACTGGCGCATATACCACACCAAAAATCGGTACACCGTCTTTGATCAGGGCGATATTTACCGTGAATTCTCCATTTTTCTTAATGAACTCTTTGGTTCCATCAAGTGGATCAACTAGCCAATAGGTATCCCAACTATTGCGTTCTTGCCATGAAATATCTGCAGACTCTTCAGACAAAATAGGTAAGTCTGATACTTTACCCAATCCTTCAACAATGCAATTGTGTGCGGCTAAGTCAGCTTCTGTTAATGGGCTTTCATCTGATTTTTCATAGATAGCAAAGTCTTGTTGATAAATATCCATAATCTTGTCACCCGCTAGATGACTGATATCAACAATGTTTTGAATAAGTTGTTGGTTTAACATTAAGCAACCATTCCTTTTTGTTTGAGTAAATTAAAAAGTTGCTCGGCAGATTGCTCTGCAGTTTGCCCAGAAAATGCCAAAGTGATTTCTGCGTTTTTTGGTGCTTCGTAGGGTGAGTCAATACCGGTAAAGTCTTTAATGTCACCCTGTCTAACTTTTTGATACAAACCTTTTGGATCTCGTTTTTCACATTCTTCTATAGGTGTATCAACAAATATTTCGATAAACTCATCATCAGCTAATAAATGACGGCAAAAGTCTCTTTCCGTTTTAAAAGGAGATATAAAGGCTGTCAGTACTATGATACCCGCATCCACAAAAAGCTTAGATACCTCACCAATACGTCTGATGTTTTCTACTCTGTCTTTATTACTGAAGGTCAAGTCACCACATAAGCCATGACGCACGTTATCGCCGTCTAGTAAGTAGGTATGTTTGCCATGCTCAGCCAACTTTTTTTCTAATAAATTAGCGATTGTAGACTTACCTGAGCCGCTCAAACCCGTTAGCCATAAGACGCAAGATTTCTGGCTTTTTGCTTGTGCTCTGCGAGCCTTATCAACATCATGCTGATGCCACACTATGTTAGTGGTCATTAAAAGTATCCTTCCATTTTTTTCTTCTCCATCGAACCTGAAGAGTCATGATCAATCACACGTCCTTGGCGCTCAGAAGTTTTGGTCAGCAACATTTCTTGAATGACTTCTGGTAAGGTAGCCGCTGTTGATTCAACTGCACCCGTTAATGGATAACACCCTAAGGTTCTAAAACGTACTGAACGCATCTCAGGGGTTTCGCCTTCTTCCATTGGCATACGGTCATCGTCAACCATAAAGTAGACACCATCGCGTTTAACAACTGGGCGAGGTTTTGCCAAATACAATGAAGGGATTTCGATGTTTTCCATGTAGATATATTGCCAGATATCTAGCTCAGTCCAGTTGGACATGGGGAAAACACGAATGCTTTCACCTTTGTTAATTTGTGCATTGTAAATGTTCCATAATTCTGGGCGTTGGTTTTTAGGATCCCACCTGTGGTTTTCGTCGCGAAATGAATACACACGCTCTTTGGCTCGAGATTTTTCTTCATCACGTCTGGCGCCACCAAAAGCCGCATCAAACTTATACTGATTCAATGCTTGTTTTAGGCCTTGGGTTTTCATTATATCGGTGTGTTTAGAACTTCCATGGCTGAATGGACCTACATTCATTTTCACACCTTCTGGATTAATATGCACCAGTAAGTTGAGATCATGTTTTTTGGCTATTTCATCACGAAATGTAATCATTTCGTTAAATTTCCACGTGGTATCCACATGCAGTAATGGAAAAGGAATTTTACCTGGCGCAAAGGCTTTGCGCGCTAGATGTAATAACACTGAAGAATCTTTACCCACAGAATATAACATCACTGGATTGTCGAATTCAGCCGCCACTTCGCGGAAAATATGAATGCTCTCCGCTTCAAGTTGCTTTAAATGGGTCACAGTAGGGATTGAGTTTGACATTGACTTCTCACGCAAAGTTGATTGTTTATATTAAAATAGAATATGCATATAACTATAACAAAATTGAAGTTTAATTTAAAGTTTAATCTTTAATTTTTGTTATATTTTTACAATCACAGCACTATTTAAACTGGTTTTGACCGCAGCAAGTAGTGACTGTGATAGCTTAATGTTTAATCTAATTGATCGAGAGCGTGCTGCACTTTGTCAAAAGTATCCGATACAAGTTGATCATCTTGCTTACCTAATAAACTAAAAGTGACAATGGTCAAACTACATACAATAAACCCAGGCACTATTTCATACAGCCAATCACTTAAGGCTTGTCCATTGATCGTTAGCGGAGCATAAATCCAGATTAAAACAGTAATCGCACCAGACAACATGCCTAAAATAGCGGATAGGCGTGTCATTTTTTTCCAAAATAGACTAATTAACACAACGGGGCCAAAGGCAGCCCCGAAACCAGCCCACGCATTGCTGACAAGATTTAATATAGTGCTGTTACGGTCATAAGCTAGGTAGATGGAAACTAAGGCAACGAGTGCTACCGATATTCTACCTGCGGTAATTAATTCTTTTTGGCTAGCATTTTTACGCAAGAATGCTTGATAGAAATCACCAGTCAACGAGCTTGAGGTGACTAATAATTGTGAAGAAATAGTACTCATAATTGCAGCTAGAATCGCTCCTAATAAGAAGCCACTTATTAATGGATGAAATAGTATTTGCGATAAGTAAATGAATATGGTTTCTGGATCTTGTAATGCACCTTGGGTTTTTGTGACATAAGCAAGTCCTAATATGCCTGTTGCCAGTGAACCAATAATAGATACCACCATCCAACTAATACCTATTTTCCGTGCAGTTTTGATATCTGTTACAGAGCGAATTGCCATAAATCGCACAATAATATGTGGCTGACCAAAATAGCCCAACCCCCAAGATAATAGCGATATTATGCCGACCACCGACATTGCCTGCCCAGTGGAGGCGTCTGTAAATAGGTTCAAAAAATCGGCATCATATGTCGCTAGTTGCGAAGCGGCTCCACTGAACCCTCCTAAATCAAAAAGGACTACCACCGGCACCAATACCAAAGACACAAACATAATACAGCCTTGCACAAAGTCGGTAATACTCACTGCCATAAATCCGCCAAGTAAGGTATAGGCAACAACAACGCCAGCAGTCACATACAACCCCATTTCGTAACTTAAACCAAATGAAGACTCAAATAACTTGCCCCCAGCTACTACGCCAGATGAGGTATACAAGGTGAAAAAAATGACAATGACAACAGATGAAATGAGCCTTAAGCTATGAGTGTTGTCATTGAATCGGTTTGCAAAGTAATCAGGAATTGTGAGTGCATTTTTTGCTAGCTCTGTATACACCCTGAGCCTTGGCGCCACCCACAAATAATTCAGATAAGCACCAATGACGAGACCTACAGCAATCCATGCACTGGAAATACCAGAGACATACATGGCGCCAGGTAAGCCCATTAACATCCAGCCACTCATATCTGATGCCCCTGCAGATAACGCAGTGACTTTAGGACTTAGACTTCGACCACCCAGCATATAACCTTCAACGTCAGTACTAGATTGTTTGAACGAATATAAACCGATACCAAGCATGACCAAAAGGTATAGGCCAAGAGATACATATGTGTAGGGTTCCATTGATGCTTCCTTTGAAGTGAGGGAGATGTATGTAATTGAAATTATGTTAGCATATGCTGATACCGGAAGACTAACTCGCTCCTAATATCAAGTGACTGTATGTATCACAAAACGTTTACACAACTCAGTAAAGATGAATTATATGCCCTGGCCAAACTGCGTCAGCAGGTGTTTATTATTGAACAAAATAGTATTTATGCCGACCTTGATGATCACGATCAAACGGCAATACATTACTTGGATGTCGATCCCCAAGATAATCTAATCGCTTATGCCCGATATCGAAAAATTACGCTGTGTGATGAAGTTAAGATCGAGCGTGTGGTACTGGCTGCGCAGGCGAGGGGATTGGGACTAGGCAAGTCTTTGATTATTATTATGTTAACGGATATTCAGGGTGATTATCCGTTAGCGAAAATTACTTTGTCTTCACAGATTGATGCCACTGAGTTTTATAAGCGGTTAGGGTTTGTTGAGTTTGGGGAGGTGTATGATGATGGGGGGATCATGCATATTGGGATGGTTTACCAAGGTAGGTAAATTGTTTATGTCTAACAGGCACAGCCTTCCTTCGCGATCGCCCTTTCGCCGTTTATTTGTAAGTTATATAGTAAGAAAGTGTCCAAGTAGCAAAAGTATGCGCTGACGCTTACTGTCATCCCGCGCGGTGTCAGCATGGCTTTTTTTAAACAAAATCTTTTTTGTTGGAGTTACTTTTTGCTGTATCTTAAAAGTTACTAAAAGAGCCGCTCGAGGGCAATGCTCTTCATCCGATTATTTTGTCGAGGGTAGAGCAAGAGCAGCGGCTTTGCCGACGAACTTTTAGGTGGCTCCGCCACTACTTTTCCGCCTTTAAAGTTTCAGCACAAAAAGGCTTATTTTAGGGGCAAATGGCAAGCGGATGCCGCGCGGGGAAGTCATTTGAGTGAAGCTTGAAGGGAACATTCGTAACCAGTGTTATCGTGGCTGTTCTGTTAGTGCTCTGCTGTTAGTGATACTTTTAGTGCTGCTGTGTTATCGTTTCTGTCCTATTAGTACTGCTTGAATAAAGGCAATTCTTCATCATAAACAAAGCCATGTTCAAAGCTGGTTTGCACAACAGCGCGAGGCGCTTGTCTTGAATTCTGAATTAAGTGGTAACAGTTGATTAGTAGACGAAAAATAGCCAACGTCACTCCCTTAAGAATATGAAGTAGATGTCAATATGGAAAATATAAGGTATTTATATTTTAATTTTAGGAAAAGTGACGTTTTATTTTACCCATAAATACGGGGCTGAAATGCGAAATTGATAGGTTCTAGGCGGTTGATAAGTTTGGTGCTGACCTACTTTAACCAAAACAATACTTTGGGATTGATGAGGTTGATTTTGATGGGGCATATGTAATTTAACTCTGTTGAAGAATTCCTAGCTTTTCAGTCATGTCGAAATCATAAAAGTTAAAGCTGTTTGGTACTTACCAAAACGGCAAAACTTAGTTGTAGCCTGATAACTGAGCTAAGAAGCCCAAATTTATACTTGTTGGTTTATAAAATCTAATGGTTGAAGTCACAATACATGAGTGTTGTTGGTTTTTTTTAAATAGCCTTAATGAACAAAAGACCTAACCCTGTTTACTTTACTTGCTGTATATATAATATCCAACGCGCAAGATAGCAGGCGCATAAAAGTGACAATGGCCCGCTTGGATGGTTGTTTTAATTACTTAACAAATTGCGTTTAAAGGCGATAACGAATCCCAGCACTTAATACATCCGTATCGTCATATTTTTCAAACATTACTTCTAATATCAATTCATCTGTCGGAGTGAAACCAATACCGCCACCGTAACCATATTCCCAATCATTAGCTGTAACTGATTTACCCATTGCAGATACTTTCAATTCAACGTTTGTGTATGCGGGTTGAATAAATACATAGAAAGAAGGTGAGGCGTAATAGTTGACACGTGAGCTCAGTCCGTAATAAGCTTTAATCTCTAAGGTATCGTCACCTACCCCAACGCCTAACTGTAATACGGGCATAAAACTTAATTTTCTGTCGTCTTGTCTAAACTCATATCCTACTGAAAGTGCGACACCATCCAGTCCATATGCACCTATATCAAAGTGGCTATACACCCCTCCAATATTCCATCCAGCAATTGCTTGTGATGATATTCCACCAGCTAAAAGTAATCCGAATAATACCTTCTTATTAAGTAACATAATAATATCCTTTCCCATTGTTTAGTCTTGCGCACTGGGGCGCAATGTTTATATATCAGTCCATGAATACTCATTTTGGGTACGACTGTAATTATTGAGTACAAAATCCGCGAAGCATTACTTTAGCTAATTAGTCATTATTGGTCGCAGAATTAACACTATATCTGTGTTGAGTATAATGTTGAGGGAAAGGATGAGAAAATTGACTGTGATCAAGACTTTCATTCCTATTCTTTAAATTATGAGGTTAAGTATCTAGCAAAATTTTGGAAGCCTAGCTGTATAGAATACAACTCCAATTGAGCATCTTATTGCATCAAATTCAAACGATAATGAGATCATTAGAAGAAAATTAGATACCTCAATCATCCTAATTTCGATCTGCGGGGACAGAGCGGTTGATTATGTTTTTCACGGAATAAGTCAGATTTTCTATCCCTTTTTAAGGCATAGCGCGTACCCTTCGACCTGTCAATCGATGGGGTCAGAGACTGAGGTATCCCCACGAAATAAGCTGATGAGTAATGGTTAAATTAATTTGGAACATTCATGGTATTTGGTGATCAGATCAATCGCCAAACATCACTAAAGACCCATACCATGAATGAAGTTGTTATTTTGAAGAAGTTCCTTACAGCTGTCACGCATAAAATGCACAAAGTTAGACGAGCGGCATTAGCGAGTTGCGTGAGCAGTTTGCT
>Ga0209712_10000946_pt1 | contig 24933 bp, 22 predicted proteins | sample ArcOceMetagenome_FD_187443 | JGI IMG/M metagenome (GOLD analysis project Ga0209712, IMG submission 187443) | Marine eukaryotic phytoplankton communities from Arctic Ocean - Arctic Ocean - Greenland ARC118M Metagenome (SPAdes) (version 2) | ecosystem: Environmental > Aquatic > Marine > Oceanic...
AAGTATAGTTTACGCCTTGTTCAACATCTTTTAAATTCTCTAAATTCCCAGCGTAAGTCAAAGAATCTAAATTGAAAATTTGATATTCGGGATAGTTCTTCACCATACGTCTAACAACATGTGATCCAATAAATCCGGCCCCACCGGTAATGAGTATTTTTTTCATAGAGTGCTGTATAATTAGTTAAATCTTTGATTATAAGAGTAATTTATTTTTCCTTTTAGTTCTTCTTTTAATAACAAAGAAGTTATTAGGAATCCAGAAATTAAAAAAAACACATTTACTCCCAAACCACCGTCTATAAAAAATAACGTTAATGGCATTAACCATTTAACATCTGTAATAAAATGAAATGGTCTATGTTTATGAATTACCAAGTGAAATAAGATAATAATACTAATAGCCCTTAAGCCATCTAGACTGGGAAATCTTTTTAAATGTATCGACATAAAAAATTATTGATAAGAAAAAGTTATAAGAAATATTAAAAGTTGATAATTCACCCCTTCCCAATACTCTTGAGCTGGAAACCAATGGCAGTTAATTTCGATACATCCAAAATATTACGACCATCAAATACAAAAGCAGGTTTGTACATATTACTATAAATACTTTCCCAATCGTAGGTCTTAAAGACATCCCATTCCGTTAATACGGCTATTGCATGTGCATTATGAGCAACTTCCGTAGGATTCGTGTATACAAATATTTGCGCTAACTTTTGGGTTATTTTTTCTTCCGTCAAACCATTTAACTCCCAAACATAACGCATGTCGGCTTTAATTTTGGTTTCAGATACTTTTGGGTCATACACATGGATTTCTGCACCATCTTCTATGAGATGTTCAGCTACATAAATGGACGCAGACTCTCTCGTATCATTGGTGTCTTTTTTAAATGCCCAACCCAAGAACGCTATTTTCTTTCCGTTTACCGTATTAAATAATGTGGTGATGATACTTTTAGCAAAACGGTATTTTTGATGATCGTTCATGATAATGACCTGTTCCCAATAATTAGCAACCTCGGGCAAATTAAAATGACGACATAAATACACGAGATTTAAAATATCTTTTTGAAAACAAGAACCTCCAAAACCAACAGACGCTTTTAAAAATTTAGGACCGATACGACTATCTGTGCCAATAGCATGCGCTACTTCATCAACATCTGCCTCTGTAGCTTCACATAAAGCCGATAAGGCATTGATAGAAGAAATACGCTGCGCTAGAAAAGCATTTGCAGTTAATTTTGATAATTCTGAAGACCAAACATTGGTTGTTAATATTTGTTTCGGACTTAACCAATTTGAATATACATCTACCAAAGATTGTATTGCAGCTTGTCCACTTGGTGTTTGTTGCCCACCAATCAATACCCTGTCAGCATTCAATAAATCATCAATAGCAGTACCTTCAGCTAAAAATTCTGGATTGGATAGTACCTCAAAATGTACACCATTTCCATTACTATCTAAAATAGTTTGTAAGGTTGCCGCTGTGCGCACTGGTAAAGTTGATTTTTCAACGATAATTTTATCAGAGGTAGCCACTTCTGCAATTTGACGCGCACACAATTCAACGAATTTTAAATCGGCTGCCATCCCCTTTCCTTCCCCATAGGTTTTGGTAGGTGTATTTACTGCAATAAAAATCATGTCTGCTGCGGCAATAGCGGCATCGACATCCGTGGAGAAAAATAAATTTTTCCCACGTGCTTGTCCTACTACTTCTGCCAAACCAGGTTCATATACAGGTAATTTCTCTAAGTCTTCATCATTCCAAGCAGCAATACGCGCGGCATTTAAATCAACCACGGTTACTTTTATTTCAGGACTTTTTAAAGCGATTACCGACATGGTTGGTCCACCAACATAGCCTGCTCCTAGACAACAAATATTTGTGATTTTCTTCATTTTACTTTTATTTTTTTACACCAATTATTTCTATTTCTTACGCAAACTTTCACGGCTTCGCCCTTATCAGTCACATAAACTGAATTAAATTTATTTATTTATTGTAAGAAAACACTACTACTCTTTAATAAGAGTATGAATTTTACTCTTATTTAATTATGTACTATCGCACCTTTCAAATGTGCTTCCTGTTCAGCTTTTATTAACCTAACCTTTAGCCCTAAATCTTTCAATAAAATTTGGACACTTTTACCATTGATCTCTTTTACGATTCCCTGTTTCCCTTTAAACGGACCTACAGAAACATCCAGTACATCTCCCTTTTTAATGTTGGTTACCACCACCTTTTCCATCGTTTCTTTTAATCCTTCCTTCAAAGCAAGAATCTCTTGGTCGCGCGCAACTGCGGGTTTCCCCAACCAAAAAACATAACGAAATACTCTAGGAACCTGAAAAACGATATCTCGCTCGTGTTCGTCTAATCTTACAAAAACATAGGAATTAAATAACGGAGTTTCGACCTTTTTTTTACGATCTGACCATTGGCGTATTTGAATAACCATAGGACAAAAAACTTCCACTCCTAGTCTTTCTAATTGACTAGTAATTTTTTTTTCATTCCCAGATTTAACATATAACACAAACCAATTCATGACACCCAAATTATTGTTACCACTTTTTATTTAAAAGTACTCAAAATAATACAATCCTGGGGGAAATTGAAAGTTTAGCAACTCTTTGCTAAATATTAGTAGTACGAAACTCGGCAAGCATCAAGGAAGCAAACAAACCTCCTATAATACTAAGCAGAATCAACGTATCTACTCAAAATAATTTAAAATAATGTTATGGCCACTATCTTTTAAATACTAATTTTTTTAGATTAATTTACTCAGCTTGCTTCAATATTTCATGACCTGCTTTGAGTAAATCAACATCCTTTTTCATTAACAAAACATCACCTTTCATCATATCTTTTACTAAAGAAGACAAATCATGCTCCGGCACCCACCCTAGCTTTTCTTTTGCTTTTGTTGGATCTCCAATTAATAAATCTACTTCCGTTGGACGGAAATAAGAAGGGTCAACCGATAAAACTTCTTTACCAATTTCTACTTGAAAATCTTTATGAGTACATGCCGTTACAAATGCTCTTTCATCAACGCCTTCTCCTTTAAATTCTATTTCGATTCCTACTTCTCCAAAAGCCATGCGCACAAAATCACGAACTGTAGTCGTTACACCTGTTGCAATGACCCAATCTTCAGCCTCTTCTGCTTGTAAAATCATCCACATCATTCGTACATAATCTTTCGCATGACCCCAATCGCGTTTAGCTTCTAAATTGCCTAGAAATACTTTTTCTTGCAAGCCTAAAGCTATTTTTGCTACTGCACGGGTAATCTTTCTAGTGACAAAAGTTTCACCTCTTCTTGGTGACTCGTGGTTAAATAAAATACCGTTACACGCAAACATATCATACGCTTCACGATAATTTTTAGTAATCCAAAATCCGTAGATTTTAGCTACGCCGTATGGAGAACGAGGATAAAATGGTGAAAGCTCATCATAAAAACCTCTTTCATTTTTATTTTCTGGCATACCCCCATATAATTCGGAAGTTGACGCCTGGTAAATTCTTGTTTTCTTTTCTAAACCTAAAATTCGTACGGCTTCTAGTATTCTTAAAGTACCTAATCCATCTACATTACCAACATATTCAGGAGTATCAAAAGAAACAGCAACATGGGACATCGCTCCTAGATTATAAATCTCATCGGGTTGACATTCTTGGATAATACGGGTCAAATTCATTGAATCTGTTAAATCTCCATAATGCAATTTCAATCTTAGATTTGGATCATGAGGGTCTTGGTATAAATGATCAATTCGAGCGGTATTAAAAAGAGATGATCTTCTCTTAATGCCATGTACCATATACCCTTTTTCTAATAGCAATTCAGCTAAATAAGAGCCATCTTGACCTGTAATTCCTGTGATTAATGCAACTTTCATATTAATTTCGTTATTCGTTATTCGTTATTCGATAAACGTTTATAATTTCACTTCTTTAATAGAATCTATATTATTTAAAAACCATTCATAAGTTTTTATAATTCCTTCTTCTAATTCCGTTGTATAATTCCAGCCAATATCCTTCATTTTAGAAACATCCATTAATTTCCTTGGCGTTCCATCGGGTTTAGATGCATCCCAAACAATATCTCCGTGATGCCCAATTACTTTTTGAATGGTTTCCGCCAGTTCTTTTATCGTAATATCTTTCCCAGAACCTACATTATACAAAAATTCTGGCAATTCATTTTCTAAAGCATACACAACCGCTTCCGCCATATCATCTACAAATAAAAACTCACGCATTGGAGTTCCACTCCCCCACAATTGCACGGGTGCATTGTTATTTAATTTTGCTTCATGAAACTTACGAAGCATCGCAGGTAAGACATGAGATGATTTTAAATCAAAATTATCATGAGTACCGTACAAATTCGTTGGCATTAGACTAACATAATCTTTTTGAAATTGTTTCCGAATCGCCTGACATGCTTTAACACCTGTTATCTTTGCAATGGCATACCACTCGTTTGTAGGCTCTAAAGAATCTGTTAATAAATAGTCTTCTTTTAAAGGTTGTGGAGCAAGTTTTGGATAGATGCAAGAACTTCCTAAAAATATAAATTTCTCAATTCCTGATTTTAACGCACTATCAATTAAATTATTTTGAATTTGCATGTTCTCCATTAAAAATTGGTACGGAAAATCATTATTTGCTAGAATACCTCCCACTTTCGCAGCGGCATCAATAACAACAACTGGTTTTTCGGCTGCATAAAATTCAAGTACACTTTGTTGATTTCTTAAATCTAACTCTTTACTGGTTTTACCTAGTAAATTTGTGTACCCTTTTTTTTCTAAAGCTCTCCATACTGCTGAACCCACCATTCCTCTATGGCCAGCAATATATATTTTTGCATCTTTATTCATTACTGAATTATTTAGCGCCTTTCTTCGAATTTTCTTTTTCTTGCACTTCTTTACGTAACCCACTGCTAGAAAAACGGTGCTCTCTCTTATTGTAAAAAAACGCGATACCTGATTGCTCGCAATATTCACGACCTGTAAATTGTTTTTTTGCATATTCATCTCCCACAATACGAACGTCTATTTTAAAAGAACGTAAAACGTCTTCTAAGTCTTGTTCTGTTGCATACGGCACAATTTCATCTACATACTTACATCCTTTTAATTGGATGTATCTCTCTACGACCGATTGAATGGGCATGTTTTTTTCTGGACGATCTAAAGTCGGGTCTGTTTGTAAACCACAAATTAAATAATCGCATTGTTGTTTTGCATCTTCTAACATTTTAACATGTCCAGCATGAAACAAATCAAAGGCACTAAAAGTGATACCTATTTTCATAAGGTTATTTTTTTAAAAGCCAAGAAGAAGATTGTATTTTATCTCCTAAGCCATCTATTAATTCAATGTTTAATTCTTTACAAATTGGTGCTTCAGGAATTGAGTTGTTATCCTGATCCCCACCGTTAGCAAAACCTAATTCGTAATCTTGTCCATAGTTTTCAAAAATAGTACGAATAGATTCACATACAGTTCTATCTTTATCCACAGAAATTATAGCCTTATCTACGGCTTTAATATTTTGAACAATAAATAAGCGTTCGTCTTCTTTTTGAAATTCCTTAGAACCTTTGAGTCCTCTTTGCAAGTCACTGTTTACAATTACAAACAACTCATCTGCTAAGGCCTTGGCATTATTGAAGTATTCTAAATGCCCTTTGTGAATCGGATTAAAATACCCCGAAACAATAATTGCTTTTTTCTTCATTTTTTTTTTGGCAAATATATAATTATTTATTTATTACATAAGGGATGTTTATACCCTATTTTACGAATTGTCAAATTTCGAATATCGTGTACAATATTTATTGATTTCTCAGAATCTACGAGCCCAAAACCATTACCTGATAATATTTGCTCATAACTCTTCGTATGCAAATCTGTAAAACCAGCACTAAATTCTAATTCTTGATTATCAATCGCAATGGAACGGAAAGTTCTTTGTCCTTTTTCTTTTATCGAAGTTGGTACATCGTTTTCATCAATTGACAGAAACCAACGCACTCTAGCATTCTCAAATTCTAGATAGCCAGAAGCTTTATTTTTCTCTCTTAAATGCACAATATTCTCTTGAACATCACCAAAAATCCAGGAAAGCATGTCGTAAAAATGAACACCAATATTTGTAGCAATTCCGCCCGATTTACTTTGATCACCTTTCCAAGAAACATCGTACCACTTGCCTCTTGAAGTGATGTAGGTTAAATCTACCTCGTACTTTTCTTGTTTTTGTGCGGCATCTACTTTATTTTTTAATGCAATAATACTTGGATGTAACCTTAATTGTAAAATGGTATGTATTTTTTGCCCAGATTCTTTTTCAATATCCTTTAAAGCTTCGACATTCCATGGGTTTAAAACTAGTGGTTTTTCACAAATTGCATCTGCCCCCCTTCTTAAGGCCATTCTAATATGTGCATCATGCAAATAATTTGGCGTACAAATGCTCACATAATCTAAAGGAACTCCCGCTCTTTTTAATTTCTCTATATGACGATCAAAACGTTCGAATTCAACAAAAAAATCTGCATTTGGAAAATAGCTATCCATCATACCCACACTATCGAACTTGTCTAAGGCGGCGATTAATTGATTATTTGTTTCTTTAATCGCTTTTAAATGTCTTGGTGCAATGTATCCTGCAGCCCCTATTAATGCAAAATTTTTCATTATAAATTTTTGTCTTTTATTGCTAAAAAATTTTTGATATCATAAACAACAGCTTCTTTGTTTTTCAATTTTAAAATATCAATATTTTTAAATTCTTTATGCGCTACTGCTAAAACAATAACATCATATTTCTTGCTGTGTACTTTATCGATTAAATCGATATCATACACCTCCTTCACCTCTTCTTTCTTAGCCCAAGGATCATAAACATCAACCTGCACACCAAAACTTTTTAAAGCAAGGTACAAATCAATTACTTTGGTATTTCTGGTGTCTGGGCAATTTTCTTTAAAGGTAATCCCTAAAATTAAAACCGAAGCCCCTTTCACCTTCAACTCTTTATCGATCATTAACTTGACTACTTCAGAAGCAATATGATGCCCCATACTGTCATTTAACCTTCTTCCTGAAAGAATAATCTCTGGATAATACCCATATTGTTGTGCTTTTTGAGCTAGATAAAAAGGATCCACACCAATACAATGCCCCCCCACTAAACCGGGTTTAAAAGGAAGAAAATTCCATTTTGTTCCAGCTGCTTCTAAAACTTCGCTGGTATTAATATTCATTAAACTGAATATTTTTGACAATTCATTTACAAAAGCAATGTTGATATCTCGTTGACAGTTTTCTATTATTTTTGAGGCCTCTGCAACTTTTATAGAAGGCGCTAAATGGGTACCCGCTTTGATCACAGTCTTATATAAATCATCTACTTTTTTAGCCGTTTCGGCCGTAGAACCTGAGGTAACTTTTAAAATATTCTCAACAGTTCTCACCTTATCTCCCGGACTAATTCTTTCTGGAGAATAGCCCACAAAAAAATCTTGATTGAAAACTAAATCAGATTCTTTTTCTAAAACTGGAATACAATCTTCTTCCGTGGCTCCAGGATAGACCGTTGATTCATAAATTACGATATCGTTTTTCTTTAAGTATTTCGCAATGGTTTTGCTAGCAGAAAGTAATGGAGTTAAAACTGGTTGATTGTTTTTATCAACGGAGGTAGGCACTGTGACAATATAATAATTACAATCTTTTAGAAATTCTGAATCAGCGGTAATAAAAAGACCCTTTTCATTATTAGAAACATTTTTGATCACTTTTTTCAGCAAACTATTATCTACTTCTTGAGTAAGATCACTTCCTTTTTTTAAATCTGCAACTCTATTCAAATTGATATCAAAACCAACAACAGCATATTTTGTTGCAAAGAGCCTAGCCAATGGCAAGCCAACATAACCAAGTCCGATAATTCCTATTTTTACAGTACTCATGAAAATGACATATTTACGATCCGCGAAGTTACAAAAAAGGTTTTTTATGAAGTCTATGAATTCATTTTTAAAATAGTTCCGTTCTTACATTTTGAAAACGAATTTATTCCGGATAGATGCCTATTCGAATTAGGGAATTGTCTCGCTTCAACAAGAATGACGGTATTTCTTGCCCTAACGTTAACTTAAAGCAATCAAGACCCTTTTTCATTTCGACAGTCTCTAAAAGCTAAAAAAAAATGCGGGCAATAAAATATTAAAAATATCCTATAAAAACTAAAACTGCAAGCACAATCGGTCGTATTAGAAAGTTTTATAGCTATCTAATTGATAGCGTTACTCTAATTAACATTAACTATTAAGTACCTCTGTTGTTTTGATTAACAACACTAGTTAATGCTACTCTTTTAAAGAATTGTAATATATAAATATTTCAATTAAATCTTCTTTATCTTTAAATCTAAGTTTTTGCTTCTTAACAAAAGATTCAACTTCATGTGCTTTGCTTGAGAATAACCTAAAGAAGTGTTTCTTTCTTCTTGGCAACTCAGTTGAAGTATTGTTTTTGTAGCCAATGAAAAACACATCGCTTGGGCGTTTCAAAGTAGGTGGTTTTTATGTATTTAATTGACTTTTAACCGTTACTTCATCATGAAGATTTATTTTTTCTCTTGACATTAAAGAAAGTTTTTTACCCTTATTTAAAACTACAAAAAAACCAGTGGCCATTTTATTATTTTCCTCATATGAAAATACTTGATATACTTTTTTATCGCCATTAAAACTAACGGAGTGACCAAATTCTTTTGGTGAAAAATAAAAAATAGCACCATTTCTTTGCACCTCAAAAACATGTTTGTAGTCATTATACCTCATCAGATAAGTTTCGACATCATTAAAGTATTTAGCCGGAATAAAATTATCATCAACATAACTTGTTCCAACAACTCCTTTTGATTGCTGATTAAATGAGTTAACGGTTGTTTACTGTAGTATTTGATTGGTACCAATTTGAGTGAATTGACTAAAACTGACAAAACTCACAAAAAATAATATTGCTAGTATGTGATTTTTGACAATTGTTTTCATTTGCTATACTATTAGTTTCGTAAGATAGTTCAATCTAATTATTTAATTATGCTGCTGTAAAAAAATTATAACAAGACTTAAATCTGTGTTAAAGTAGCAACTCATAAATTTAAATATCGGCAAAACACATGGTGTAATGAAAAAGAAAAAGCCCCAATGTCTATAAATTCCAAAACGTTTTATTTACCAAAAGAGCGCCTTAAGGGATTATAAACTATACTAAATTTGCTACTGCAAATACATACCGACTTTTTTACAAACAAAAAATCCTGACGGAAAACTGTCAGGATTGTGATTGATGTGGGCAATGAGGGATTCGAACCCCCGACCCTCTCGGTGTAAACGAGATGCTCTGAACCAACTGAGCTAATTGCCCTTTATATTTTAATTCCTAGTAGGAAGGAATAACTTATTAATTTTAATCCGAATGCTTTGAACATACTACGCTTAGTTCCCTAAGCGGTGGCAAATATATAATAGATTTTAACTCTACCAAAAGAAAAATGAACTTTTATTTAAATTATTTCTGCAACGACAAAAGTACTCCCTCCAATATAGATTGTATCTTCTTGATTTGCATTAGCTAAAGCAGCTTTTAAAGCTTTTTTTACAGTCGCATATTTTTCACCAAACAAATCAAAATTTAAGGCTTTTTCTTGCAAAACAACTTCTGACAAGCCTCTTGGGATATTTGGCTTACAAAAATAATAGGTAGCCTCTTTTGGAAACATCGGTAAAATATCAGTTAAATTCTTATCTAAAACAACTCCGAGAACGATATGTAGCTTTTTATATTGCACGTTTTTAAGCTGATTTAAAACAATTGTCAAACCTTCTTTGTTATGAGCAGTATCACAAATTACCTTGAGGTCTCCTTGAAGAACCTGCCATCTTCCTTTAAGACTTGTGTTTTTCACTACCTTTAATAATCCTTCAGAAATATTTTTTTCAGAAACTCTAAATCCCTGTAATTGCTGAATAGCTGCTACTGCCGTTTTACTGTTTGCCTTTTGATAATCTCCTAATAAATCTGTTTTATAATTTTTGTCATCATCTGAAGCAAAATAGATTTTAGATGCACATTCTTTTGCTTTCTCTGCAAACACAGGAAGCACTTCAGTTTGTTTTTCTCCAATAACTACAGGAATATTATTTTTTATAATTCCAGCTTTTTCATATGCAATTTCAGGCAATGTTTCCCCTAAAAATTGGGTATGATCCAATCCTATATTCGTGATTACAGAAACTTCTGGTGTAATTATATTTGTAGAATCTAGTCTTCCGCCTAAACCCACCTCTATTATCGCAATATCAACTTTCTCATTGGCAAAGTAATCAAAAGCCAAACCAACGGTCATCTCAAAAAAGGATAGTTTTTGTTGTTCTAAAAAACCTTTCTGTTTTTTAATAAACGAAGTTACTTTACGCTTCGGAATTTCTTGACCATTTACTCTAATTCTTTCTGTAAAACTCTTTAAATGCGGCGAAGTGTACAACCCCACTTTACACCCTGCTTCTTGCAAAATAGAAGCTAACATATGACTTGTAGATCCTTTTCCATTAGTGCCACCAACATGAATGGTTTTAAACTTTCTCTCAGGAAAATTCAATACTTCAGAAAACAGTACAATATTCGTTAAATCTTTTTTGAACGCAGTTTTACCTTCTCTTTGATACATCGGTAATTGCGCAAACATCCAATCTAATGTTTGTTGGTAATTCATACTGCAAAAATACGTGATTATTTCGTTAAAGAAAACTTATAAATAATAGTTCCTATTTGATTATTTGGTGCTTTTTCGTCTGCATTCCACCTTGTTTTAAGCGCAGCTTCTTTTGCTGGCTTTAATAAGCATGCAGCGGTATTTGTAGAGCCTTTTATACCCGGAATTGCACGAATCACTTTTCCATTTTTATCCACAATAATTCTTACCACTACAACACCTTCTTCTTGACATTCTGGCTGTTCTATGGGTTTTGACAAGGCCTTCCTTCCGGCGAGGTTGTAGTTTCCTGCAGAACCAATTCCTGTATTACCATAATACGTATTAGTCTCTGAAACTCCTTTTACACTGCCTTTTAAACCTTGTTTTTCGTCATCTCCTTCGCCTTTTTGTTTTCCATCAGAAGCATTTCCTTTTAGCAAACTATTTAATGCATCTGTAGTTTCTTTTGAAGGTTTTGATTTCGCTATTTCTTTTGACTTCTCTTTTTTGATATCCTTTTTTATCGGCTTTTTTACTTCTTTTTGCCGCTCGACAACAGGCACTTCTTTTGCAGTATCTTCCGTTATAATTTGTTCTTGAAGAGTCTCTTTTGAAGTTTCCTTTACCTCTTCTTCAACTACTTCTTCCTTCTCAACTACTTTTGGCCTTGAAACTTTCTTCGTTTCTTCAATAGGATCTCCGCTTCCAACTGCAGCATCTCCAAAATTTATTGCCAAACCATATTCTTCTGGAGGATCTAAATATTGCATCCCAAAATTAAAAATAACAAACAACAAAAGCAACAGTATAATTGTTGTTATTACTGCTGATTTCTGCTTATGCTTAGTCTCTAATAGTGCCATTTTTAATTTTATCACTACAAGATGAAACCTTGTAGAAAAATTTATTACTTACCTTTTACGGCTAATATCATTTTTAATTTATTCTTATTTGCAATGTCAATTACTTTCATCACATTTTTATAAGGAACATCTTTATCGCCCCTGATAACAATAGTTTTCTTTTTATCGCCACCTACACTTTTTAAAATCTCACGTTCTAATCTTGCTGCACTTACCTTTGTTTTATCAATATAAAATACTGATTTACTAGTTATTGTAACTGAAACAGCTTTGTTATTCTCCGTCTTCCTCCCGCTTTTGGCAGCAATACATCAATCGCACTTACAGTCACTAAAGTTGATGTAAGCATAAAAAAGATCAACAATAAAAAAACAATATCTGTCATAGATGACATATTGAAGGATGGATCTACTTTATTTCTTCCCCGTAAATTCATACTAAACTGGCTCGTTTAATAAATCTAAAAACTCAACTGATTTTGCTTCCATTTGATACACCACTTTATCTGTTCTTACGACCAAATGATTGTAGGTAATGTACGCAATAATACCTACAATTAATCCGGCAACTGTCGTGGTCATTGCTGTGTACAATCCGTCAGAAAGCAATTTAATATCTATTTGACCCCCAGCATTTGCTATTTCATGAATGGCAATAATCATTCCGATAACAGTTCCTAAAAAACCAATCATTGGTGCAACACCCGCAATTGTAGCCAAAACACTGACGTTTTTTTCTAATTGATAGACCTCAAGCTTCCCCGCAGTTTCTATCGCTTTAGTAATATCATCTAAAGGTTTCCCGATTCTAGAAACTCCTTTACCAATTAATCTTGCCGTTGGTGTGTTTTTACTTTTACAAAGCGCATCTGCAGCTTCTAATTTACCATTAGAAATATACTCTTTAATTTGGTTCATAAAATTTTCATCAATTTTTGATGCAGATTTTATCGCAAAAAAACGTTCGAAATAAATATACAAAGCAACGGCTAATAGCACAAAAAGAATGGCTATTATTATTTGACCTCCTAGGCCACCATCCATAATTAATTTATAGATAGAGAGTGTTTTTTCTTCGGAAACAACTTCTTCTAAAAGCTCTTTATTATCTTGAAAAAATGATATCATTCAATTCTCTTTTTTTAAGTTCTATTTAAATAACGACTATTCTTTTTTTTAATTGTTTCAAAAAAAAGAATAGTGCTTTATATAAAGCAAAAAAAATGTCATTCTGTACTTTAACAAAATGACATTTTTTTAAATTATTTTAAGGTGGCTATATAAACATTCTTAATACTACGAAAGCTACAGAACCTACTAAAAAGCCCACTAACGCTAACCAAGATATTTTTTTAAAATACCAAAAGAAATCTATTTTTTCCATTCCCATTGCAACAACACCAGCAGCAGAGCCTATAATTAACATAGATCCTCCTGTACCTGCAGAAAATGCAATAAAATGCCATAACGGATCATCTAAGCCCTCAGAGAACATCCCTAAACTTGCTGCCACTAATGGAACATTATCGATAACAGCAGAACCGATTCCTAATAAAATGACTACTAAATCCGAAACTACAGTTCCGTCTAACTCTGAACCCATTAAAGGAATCCCTTGTTTTAAACTATCTGCAAAGTTGAATAAAATACCTAAAGATTCTAAAGCTGCAACTGCCATTAAAATACCTAAGAAAAATAAAATACTTGGCATTTCTATTTTAGACAATGAAGCGTGCACAGGACTGTGACTTGCATGTTCATCAGATTCAGAGCTATTATAATCTGTCATAGAAAACTTTGAACGACTATAAATTTCCGCAAAAGTTGCAACGACCGCTAAAGATAACATCATGCCTACATAAGGAGGTAAATGCGTTACTGTTTTAAATACGGGAACAAATAAAATGGATCCTAATCCTAAATACAACATTCTTCCACTGTGCTCACTTTTTGGCTTTTCAACTTCGTTTTCATCAAACTCAATATCCCCTTTAAATGCTGGTAAAAATGTTGCTAGAAAAGAAGGAACAATCATACATAATAATGAAGGAATAAATAAGTATGTAAATAACATTCCAGTACTTACTTTATCTCCAATCCAAAGCATTGTTGTCGTAACATCTCCAATTGGTGAAAAAGCTCCACCTGCATTTGCAGCAATAATAATTAAACCTGCAAACCAAATTCTATCTTCTCTTGTTTTAACAATTTTCTGTAAAATAGAAATCAATACAATAGTTGCCGTTAGATTATCAATAATTGCTGATAAAATAAAAGCTAAAATTGAAAACATCCACAAAAGTTTCTTTTTACTTTTAAAGTTCACATATCCTTTAATGGTAGAAAAACCATCGAAATAATCTATAATTTCAACAATTGTCATTGCCCCTAAAAGGAACACTAAAATTTCAGCAGTTTTACCTAAATGATGTAATAACGTTTCTTCTACTAGATGTAGTTTATCGTCATGTGCTAGACTACCAAAACCATCTACTAAGGCGTGTTTACTAGAATCGAACCAAGTTGTAAAATTATCTACACCAAGAGCGACTAAAGCCCAACATACAGCCATCATAATTAAGGCTGGTATTAGTTTATCTAATTTTAAATTATGCTCTAAAGTAATGGCCAAATATCCCATTACAAATACTATAATAATTACTGATTCCATATTCTCTTATTTAGTTTAAATCAATTGTTTAAGCGCTATTTCGAACGCAGTTGAACATATCTTTGTTTTTGACGCACTTTTTTTAAACGTTTTTTGCAATGCTTTTTTGATCACCATAGATGTATCATCAAAAATAGCTTTGTCTTGCATTGGTAAAGGTACTCTTGCTTCCATTAAATACGCAAAAACTCTAGCAATACCGCAGTTAGAAATAAAATCTGGCAACAAACTTAAATGATTATCTGTATACTCCATAATTGGTCCAAAGAAAATTTCTTTGTCTGCAAAAGGAACATTTGCTCCTGGCGATATTACTTCTAATCCTGAATCTATCATTTGTTGAACTTGATCTCTAGAAACCAATCTTGAAGCTGCTGCAGGAATAAAAATTTCCGCTGGTGAACTCCATATTTTCTGATTAATTTCTTCAAAAGAAATCATATTTTCAGAAACCAATTTGTTACCATCTTTCGCTAAAAACAAATCTGTCATTTCTTGCATAGAAAATCCGTCTTCTTTCATTACACCGCCATCTCTATCGATAATTCCAACAACTTTAGCGCCTAATTGCGTAAGATAATAAGCAGCAGCCGAACCTACATTTCCAAACCCCTGAACGATTGCTCTTTTTCCTTCAATTTTACCTCCATAAATAGTGTAATAATGTTTCACAGCCTCTGCAACACCATAACCCGTTAACATATCTGCAATCGTATATTTCCTAGATAAATCTGGCGAAAACTCTTTATTTTCTATTACTTTAATAACCCCTAGACGCAATTGCCCAATTCTATTAATTTTATCCGCTACAGTTGGCTTAAAATGGCCATTAAAAATTCCTTCTTGCGGATGCCAAACACCACAATCTTCTGTAATTGGAATTACATCTTTATCTGCATCTACATTTAAATCTCCTCCAGTACCGTAATAATGTTTTAATAGTGGCGTTACCACTTTATACCAACGCTCTAAAACCTCTCTTTTTCTTGGATCATTTGGATCAAAATTAATACCCGATTTCGCCCCTCCAATTGCTGGGCCAGAAACCGTAAACTTTACTTCCATTGTTTTCGCCAAAGACAACACTTCATTCATGTCTAAGCCTTTTCTCATCCTCGTTCCTCCGCCTGCTGCACCACCTCTTAGTGAGTTTATCACGGTCCAGCCTTCTGCTTCAGTTTCTTGATCTTTCCAGTGAAAAACAATTTCTGGTTGTTTGTTTTCGTATATTTTTAATAATTCTTTCATTATAAAATTTTAAATAAATTAACGTACTTTTTTGTTGCTTCAAACAATTTTAATCTTGCATTAAAATCCCCTTCTGGGGAAAAGCTAAAGTTGGTTCATTTTAAAAGAAATTATAAATATTATTTAGTTGATACGGACAAACTTACAGTAAAAAAATGATTGCTCAACTTTTTATTGAGTCCTTATGGTAAAAAAATTATTCCAGATGAATGGTCTTGTTTCGCCCCAGTAACACTGCGCAAGCAATTAACTTGATTATCAAACCTTAACAAACCTAAAAGAGCAAAAATTAATGCTTCCTTAAAATCTACCAATTCTTTTTTCGGTAATAAAATCTTGCTATTTACGCTACTTTCAATTCGATTCATTAAAAAAGAATTAAAAGCACCTCCACCTGTAATTAAAACGGAATTATTTTCTTTTATTATTTTAGAAACTTGAATGGCAATATGAGCTACAAAAGTTCTTAATATCGATGAAATATCTATTTCTAAATCATCTATTATCGGAAAGATATTTTCTTTCACCCATTCTAAACCTAAAGATTTTGGTGGTTCTTGCTGATAAAATTCTAAAGAATTTAATTTCTCTAAAAGCTGCTGATTTAATCTTCCTTTAGATGCTATTTCTCCAGAGGCATCATATGCCAATCCTAATTTGTTTGCGTAATGATTCAATACGATATTTACAGGACAAATATCAAAAGCTATTCTTTTACCTTCTTTTCTGAATGAAATATTCGAAAAACCTCCAAGATTTAAACAATAATCATAATTTGAAAAAAGCAACTCATCACCTATCGGCACTAAAGGCGCACCCTGACCTCCTAATTCAACGTCTTGTGTTCTAAAATCGCAAATAACTTTTTGTTTTGTATAATTTGCAATTACTTGTCCGTCACCAATTTGAAGCGTAATTCCTTTTTTCGGTTGATGTAAAACTGTGTGCCCATGAGAAGCAATAAAATGAATATCTTTAATTTGATATTTATCAACAAATTTATTAATTACCCCTCCCAAAAAAGCACCATATTCACGGTCCAAAAACTTTAAATCTTTAGCAGAAAAATTGATTGCATTTTGTAAAGTTGACTTCCATTTTTTTGAATATGAAATTGTTTCTGAATGCAATATATCAAAATATTTGTAGCTATCTTTTTTAAATTTCACATACACCAAATCTATTCCATCTAAAGAAGTTCCAGACATTAAACCAATTATAAAAATCTCACTTTTATTCATATTTGTAAAATTAACAAATGTCTGTTGAAAATATGTTACGAAATCGATATCTTTGGAGCAAAATACTATGAATATCATAAAAAAATATATAAATGGATTTTAGTTTAACAGAAGAACACATCATGATACGTGATGCTGCAAGAGATTTTGCACAAGCAGAATTATTACCAGGGGTAATTGAAAGAGATAACAAGCAAGAGTTCCCGCAAGAATTAGTAAAAAAAATGGGCGATCTTGGTTTTATGGGCATAATGGTGGACCCAAAATACGGAGGAAGTGGCATGGACGCTATTTCATATGTCTTAATTATGGAAGAACTGTCTAAAATTGATGCATCCGCTTCCGTAATTGTCTCTGTAAACAATTCTCTAGTTTGTTATGGTTTAGAAGCTTTCGGAAACGAAGAGCAAAAACAAAAATATTTAACAAAATTAGCAACTGGAGAATTTGTTGGCGCTTTTTGTTTAAGCGAACCAGAAGCTGGCTCTGATGCAACTTCACAAGCAACAACAGCAGAAGAAAAAGGAGATCATTATATAATTAACGGAACAAAAAACTGGATTACAAGTGGCGGACGCGCAGATGTATATCTAGTCATTGCACAAACCGACAGAGAAAAAGGACACAAAGGAATCAATGCTTTTATTGTAGAAAAAGGAACAGAAGGTTTTCATGTAGGCCCAAAAGAAGACAAATTAGGGATTCGTGGTTCGGATACGCATACGCTTCAATTTAACGATGTAAAAGTGCCAAAAGAAAATAGAATTAGTGAAGATGGTTTTGGTTTTAAATTCGCAATGAAAACGCTTTCTGGCGGAAGAATTGGTATTGCCGCGCAAGCTTTAGGAATCGCTGCTGGTGCTTATGAATTGGCTTTAAAGTACTCTAAAGAGCGTAAAGCTTTCGGAACAGAAATTTGCAACCATCAGGCAATTGCATTTAAATTAGCAGACATGCATACAGAAATTGAAGCTGCAAGAATGTTGGTTATGAAGGCTGCTTGGGACAAAGATCAAGGTAATAATTACGACATGTCTTCTGCGATGGCAAAACTGTACGCAAGTAAAGTTGCTATGGAACACACCGTTGAAGCGGTTCAAATTCACGGAGGAAATGGTTTTGTAAAAGATTACCATGTAGAACGTTTAATGCGTGATGCAAAAATCACACAGATCTACGAGGGAACTTCAGAAATTCAGAAAATTGTAATTTCTAGAGGAATCATTAAAGGATAAAATACTCCTTATCTATACTATATCAAAATCCATCTTTTAAAAAGATGGATTTTTTTTTAGAAACAAAAACTAATATATTCTATTTCACCATTTGGTCACTCTTTATAATCTTAAAGAGATAAATCAATATCATACAACTGCAAACCAGAAGCAGGAGCAATATTTCGTAAGAATTTTCTGTCATTATCTTCTTTTAAAGAAGATTCAATAAACTGCAAATCAAGATTTCCTTTCCCGAGCTCAAACAACGTTGCCATCATCAATCTAATTTGATATCTTAAAAACCCTTTTCCCTTCACCTTTAACACATATGACTTCTCTGGAAAAAAGCTTGCAGTCAATAAATCATTCTCTACAATTTCACAAGCATCAATCACTCTTTTAAAAACAGTCTTCTCAGAAGGTTTTGTACAATATTTATGAAAATGGTGCTCACCCTCAAATAATTTTGCCGCCTCCATCATCCTACCAATATCAAGGTTTTCATCAATATTCACCAAAAAAGGAGCAGCAAAAGGATGATCCTTTTCACCAAAAGAAAAATAATAGTGATACTCTTTTATTTTAGACGCTTGAATAATATTGAAACCTCTATCCACTTGCCGAATCGACATTGCCCTAAAATCTGGAGAAAAATTAGAATTTAAAGATCTCATAAAAGAATCTTTATCAATTAAAGTATCTACAAATAACTGCATATAATAACTATTTGCCGAAACCTTAGCGTCCGTTCTGCCAACACCAATGGTTTTAAAACTACTATCTGTAAAAACAAATGACAAACTTTTATCTACCATTTCATGCAAAGTCTTAGAATTGGTTTGTTTTTGCCAACCAGAAAAGCGAAAACCAAGAAACTGTAAGCAAATTAGATAAGAAAATGAATATTTCATAGGTGCAAATGTACAATAATTACATTTTTTTTTACAGAAAGTGCATTTTTATGAATATCCTAAAATTATATGTTAATTTTTTAAAAACATAATATTTTAGACCCTTCTAAAACTAAAAAATATACTTTTCTTAATTTAACCCCTATTTTTTTGAGGGTATAAAAATAATATACAACGTTTTCGAAAATACACCCCCTTGTTGTTTTAAATTAAATATATACTTTTGGCTCATTCAAATAATAAAAATCAATTAAAACTAAAAGAACAAACATCATGAAAAAAATTATTTTTACTTTATTATTAGCAGCCAGTTTCGCTGGAACCGCACAAGAGAAAGAAGAAGATAAAGGAACTTTTACTTTAAGCGGAAGCGTAGACACCTATTACTCTACGAATTTATCAACATCAGCTCTTGGAACTACTGGAATTTTATCAGATGTTGCTGCAAATGGATTTGGTTTAGGAATGGCAAACACTGTTTTCTCTTATGAAAAAGGAAAAGCGGGAGTTGTAGCAGATTTAGCTTTTGGCCCAAGAGCAAATGCAGCGAATGCTTATACTGGTGCAATCAATCAATTGTATGCTTACTATAAGGCTTCAGAAAAAATAACATTTACTTTAGGTCAATTTAATACATTTTACGGGTATGAAGTAATATCTCCTGCAGGAAACTTTAATTACTCTGTATCTTATTTATTTAATGCAGGACCTTTTTCACATACAGGTTTTAAATTAGATTATGCTGTCTCAGAAGATTTCTCTCTTATGTTTGCAGTAACAAATCCTCATGGAGTTATCGATGGAGCAAATACTACTTCAGATGATTACCAATTAGGTTTCCAAACAGGATACAAGGGACAATACTTTAATCTTGCTTATGGTGCAGATGGTTTCGGAGACAAAGATGTCTTATACTTAGATTACACAGGTGGTTTTGATTTAGGAGATTCTTTTTTCGTAGGTATCAACGCTGCTTACGCAAATTCAGATGATGCTGACGCAGGTTACCAAGGATTCGCTTTATACTTACAAAATACATTTTCTGACACTTTTTCTTTAGGGTTAAGACCAGAATTTTTCACAGTATCTGCTGGAGATGAAGACACAAGCGTAACTGCATTTACCTTATCAGGAAACACCTCTTTAACGGATAGTTTAAAATTAATTACTGAATTGAGATATGACACTTCAAAAGACGACGTAATCTTTGTAGGAGGAAAAGACAACGCATCAGGCTTAACAATCGCAGCAGTGTACTCTTTCTAACAAAATAAAATCGAGTGGGACAATTGCTATGAAAAAAAACCTACGAGGTTGCTAGCTTCGTAGGTTTATAAAATATAATTAATTAAAAAAAATATAAATATGAGTTTATTTCTAACATTAATACAAGACACACCTGCTGCAGGAGTTGCAGAAGCTGTTGAACAAATAAATGGAGATATGGGAATGCTTTGGATGCTAATTGCTGGTATCTTAGTTTTCTTAATGCAAGCTGGATTTACATTAGTTGAATCAGGTATGACGAGATCTAAAAATGCAGTTAACATTGCAATGAAAAACTTACTAGACATTTGCGTGGGATCTATAACTTTTTGGTTAGTTGGTTATTCGTTAATGTATGGTGACACCACCAATGGATGGTTCTTTTGGAGTGGTTTATTCCAAGGTGAAGGAGCAGATTTATTCTTCCAAACAATGTTTGCTGCAACAGCCGCGACTATTGTATCAGGAGCAATTGCTGGTAGAACAAAATATACAACATACATTATATTCTCTATCGTAATGACAGCTGTCATTTATCCAATTTCTGGTGGATGGCAATGGCAAGGTGAAGGATGGTTAACCAAACTTGGTTTCATCGATTTCGCAGGTTCTTCTATTGTACACTCTGTGGGTGGATGGGCTGCACTAGTAGCTGCATTTATGGTAGGTCCAAGAATTGGAAAATATGTAGATGGAAAAGTATTTCCTATTGCAGGTCATAACCAAGTATTAGCAACTTTAGGGGTTTTTATCCTTTGGTTTGGTTGGTTTGGTTTTAACGGTGGATCTCAATTAGCTTGGGGTGGCGCTGATGCAATTGGAGCTTCAAACGTAGTTTTAGTTACAAATTTAGCCGCTGCCGCTGGTGGGTTAGGAGCCTTAATTACAACTTGGATTTGGTATGGTAAACCTAATTTATCACAAACATTAAACGGAGCCTTAGCTGGTTTAGTTAGTATTACTGCTGGTTGTGGAAACATGACTCCTGAAGGTGGTGTTTTAGCTGGTTTAATTGGAGGTATTATAGTAGTATTCTCTATTGAATTTATCGAAAAGAAATTAAAAATTGATGATGCTATTGGTGCAGCTTCTGTACATGGTGTTGCAGGTGCATGGGGTACTTTAGTGATTGGACTTTGGGGTGTAGATGGTGATACTGGTATTGGTTTATTTAATGGTGGTGGAGCTTCTCAACTAGGAACTCAAGCAATTGGAGTTTTAGCATATGCTGTTTGGGCAGTTGTTTTATCTTTTATTGTTTTTGGAATCTTAAAAGCTACTATGGGACTGCGTGTTTCTAAAGAAGTAGAAATTGAAGGATTAGATATCTCTGAACATGGTTCTATTGCTTACCCAGGCAAAAGACAAAGAGAATACGACGAAGAATAATAGCGTCTAAATCTTAATCGAAATATAAAATCACACAACTTTTATTAGTTGTGTGATTTTCCTATGAAAGAATATTTTTTATTATTTTTCAGAAATTTCAAAAACGAACTAACAAATTTTTATCATGAAAAAAATTGAAGCAATTATTAGAAAATCAAAATTTAGAGCTGTAAAAGAAGCATTGCATGAAGTTGGTGTAAATTTCTTCTCTTATTGGGACGTAACTGGTCTTGGAAATGAAAAAGAAGGCCATGTATACAGAGGCGTAAGCTATAGTACAAGCGACATTCAAAGAAGATACCTTTCAATTGTTGTTAATGATGATTTTGAGGGCATCACTGTAAAAACAATTTTAGAATCAGCATCAACAGGAGAAGTTGGTGATGGAAAAGTATTTGTTAGCGATATCAAAGATGCATACAGAATTAGAACCGGAGAAAAAGGAGGAGAAACTTTAAATTAATTAATTACTTAAACTTTACAATGGAATTACTTACAATAAATAATGTATGGATGATGATCTGTACAGCACTGGTTTTCTTCATGCATTTAGGTTTTGCATTTTTAGAAATCGGACTAACTAGACAAAAAAATACACTAAACATTTTATTTAAAAACATTTTTATAATCACAACTGGACTACTACTCTATTGTTTTGTTGGGTTCAATTTAATGTATCCTGGCTTCACTGAAGGGTCTGCAGGAATTTTCGGTTTTGCAGGTTTTGGCCTATCTTCACCTCTTACCGACGCTGGCACTTTAGACTTAGCCTATAATGAAGGTTATACCTACTGGACAGATTTCTTGTTTCAAGGAATGTTTGCAGCAACCGCAGCAACAATCGTTTCTGGAGCAGTTGCCGAAAGAATGAAAATTTTGCCTTTTATGATTTTCACGTTATTCTATGTAGGATTAGTATACCCAATAGCTGGTTCTTGGAAATGGGGTGGTGGATTTTTAAATCAATTAGAAACGCCATTTTATGACTTTGCAGGTTCGACTTTAGTACATTCCGTTGGAGGATGGGCTGCTCTAGTAGCTGTTTGTTTATTAGGTGCAAGAATTGGAAAGTTTAAAAACGGAAAAATTCAAGCGATCCCTGGACACAATATCCCATTAGCAACAGCTGGGGTATTAATTCTTTGGTTGGGATGGTTTGGTTTTAATGGTGGCTCTGTTTTATCTGCAGACCCAGCGCTTACCTCTTTAACCTTAGTAACAACGTGCTTAGCAGCAGCAGCAGGAGGTGTTTTTGCAGCTATTATTTCTGCGATAATGTATAAAAACTTGGATTTAACAATGTTCTTAAATGGAATTCTTGGTGGATTAGTTGCTATTACCGCTGGAGCAGATCAAATGTCTCCAACAGATGCTATTTTAATTGGAGCTATTGCAGGTACAATCATTGTTTTTGCCGTTAGTTTAATTGATAAATTAAAACTAGACGATCCAGTTGGTGCTATTGCTGTGCACTTAGTATGTGGTATTTGGGGAACTTTAGCAGTGGGTCTTTTTGGAAACCTTGCAAGTACAGCTCAATTTATTAGTCAATTAATTGGTATTGGCTCTTATGCAGCTTTCTGCTTAACAACTTCGTTCATCATCATCTATACACTAAAAAAGACGATGGGAATTAGAGTGAGTGAAAAAGAAGAGTTAGAAGGATTAGATGCTCATGAACACGGCATGGATGCATACCCAGATTTTAGACTAAACGAACATTAACTTATCATTTTTAACCTAAAGCACCTTTAAAGTTACTATTTTAAAGGTGTTTTTCTTGTTTTTATGAATATATCAATTAAAACTATTTAAATTACCATAAATGTGATTTTTGCACCTATATTTTAATTTCATCGTAAAAGTTACATTAAACAAGCCTTAAAACTGAATTATATTCAACAAAATACATAGCTTTGTATATATAATTGAATACAATATGGAGAAACAAGGACTATATTTACCAGAGTTTGAACACGAAAATTGTGGCGCTGGTTTTATCTGTAATTTGAATGGAGAAAAGACGAATCAAATTATACATGACGCACTAGAAATTCTAGTAAAACTAGAGCATAGAGGCGGTGTAAGTGCAGATGGAAAAACAGGTGATGGTGCTGGTTTATTAATAGACATTCCTCATAACTATTTCAAAAGAGTATGTGATTTTCAAATTCCAAACCAACGAGAATATGCAGTTGGAATGGCCTTTCTTCCGAAAGTTTCTAATCAATATGACTTTTGTAAAACTACGTTTGAAAACGAAATAAAAACCCAAGGACTTGTTATTTTAGGATGGAGAGAAGTTCCTGTAGATTCTTCTCAACTAGGAGAAATAGCTTTAGCATCAGAGCCTAATATAGAACAACTTTTTATTGGTAAAACCGATGAAATTGATGAAGCTACTTTTAAAGCGAAACTATATGCTGCAAGAAAAATAGCAGAACATACAATTAGAAAATCCAAAATTTCTGAAAGTAACTATTTTTACATTCCAAGTTTATCAATAACCACTATTATATATAAAGGTATTATAATGCCTGAAGATATTGGACCTTATTATAAAGATTTACAAGAAATAGATTTAGTGACACGTTTAGCATTAGTGCATCAACGTTTTTCTACCAATACAATGCCAACATGGGAATTAGCACAACCTTTTAGACACATGTGCCAGAATGGAGAAATAAATACATTACGTGGCAACGTAAGTAGAATGCGTGTTCGAGAAGAAATCATGAAAAGTGATGTTTTCGGACCACAAATAGATAAACTTTTTCCAATAATTTTACCAGGAAAATCTGATTCTGCTTCTATGGATATGGTTGTTGAATTGCTAACACACACAGGACGTTCATTACCAGAAATTATGATGATGATGATTCCGGAAGCTTGGGAAAAACATAAAACCATGTCTAAAGAGCGTAAAGCTTTTTATGAATACAATGGCTGTATTATGGAACCTTGGGATGGTCCTGCTTCAGTACCTTTTACAGATGGAGACTACATTGGAGCTTTATTAGACAGAAATGGTTTACGACCATCAAGATATACGGTTACTAAAAGCGGTAAATTAATTATGTCCTCAGAAATTGGTGTCGTAGATGTTGCGCCAGAAGACGTAAAAGAACATGGTAGATTAGAACCAGGAAAAATGTTCTTGGTTGATATGAATAACGGTAGAATTATTGAGGACGAAGAAATAAAAAGTAAAATTGTTTCTGAAAGACCGTATCAAGAATGGTTAGATAAAACTCGATTACATTTAAAAGATGTTCCTTACACAGGGGAAACTTGTCCTATTGAGTC
>Ga0209712_10000947_pt1 | contig 24920 bp, 16 predicted proteins | sample ArcOceMetagenome_FD_187443 | JGI IMG/M metagenome (GOLD analysis project Ga0209712, IMG submission 187443) | Marine eukaryotic phytoplankton communities from Arctic Ocean - Arctic Ocean - Greenland ARC118M Metagenome (SPAdes) (version 2) | ecosystem: Environmental > Aquatic > Marine > Oceanic...
GTTAGATAACTAGGAATTAGTTCGACAACCTTTAAACCTATTTAAATATCTGAGTAATAGATTTTATATATGAACCCTACCGGAAACCCACAAAAGCCGTGTGTAAAACTTTAGGAGAATCGAGCACTCAAACCCTCCTAACACGATGTATCTTTACATTCAAATTACGAGTTAAAGACGCCAATCTCCCTAAGAATATGAATATTAAGCATTATGGTCATTCTTGCTTCTCTTTTACAACTCAAAACACTGAGTTTATAGTAGATCCTTTTATTACAGGGAATCCACTAGCAGCTCATGTGAATATTAAGAACATAAAAGCAGACTTTATCTTAGTTACACATGGTCATCAAGACCACATACTAGACGTAGTAGAAATAGCTAAGAATACAGATGCTAAAATAATTTCAAATTTTGAAATTGCTACTTGGTTTGAGAATAATGGTTTAGAAAACTTACATAGCATGAACTTCGGAGGAACTTATACCTTCCAAGATGGAACCGTTAAAATGGTTCCTGCTCTTCACAGTAGTATGTTACCAGACGGAAGCAATGGCGGAAACCCAGCCGGATTTATTATTAAATCTGAAGGAAATACTATTTACTATGCTGGAGACACAGGTCTTAGCATGGAAATGGAATTAATAGGAAGACTAGACCAACCAGACCTATGCATCCTCCCTATAGGAGACACATACACTATGGGTGTGGAAGATGCTATTATATGCTCAGATATGGTGCGGTGCAATAAAGTTATCGGAATGCATTACGACTCTTTTCCTCAACTAGAAATAGATAAAGAAGCGAGTAAAAGAAAATTTGCAGCAGCGAATAAAGAATTAATTTTAATGACCGTAGAGGAAACTCTCGTGTTTTAAATAAAATAGAAATGGGAAAAGTAATAACAATAGCTAACCAAAAAGGAGGAGTAGGAAAAACTACTACCGCTATGAATTTATCTGCTGCTTTAGGCGTTTTAGAATTCAAAACACTACTGGTAGATGCAGACCCTCAAGCTAATGCTACGAGTGGAATAGGAATAAACCCTAAAGAAGTTACTTCTAGTATTTATGAATGTATCGTTGGAGATGAGTTAGCTGCAGATGCAATTATATCTACTAAAAATCCTAATCTAGATATTATACCTGCACATATAGATTTAGTAGGAGCTGAATTAGAACTCATAAATGTAGAAAACAGAGAGTACATGATGAGAAAAGCTCTGGCTCCTATTCTGAGCAGTTATGACTTCATCATTATAGACGCCTCTCCATCTCTAGGCCTTATTACAGTGAATGCCCTTACGGCTTCTGACTCAGTTATAGTTCCCGTTCAGTGTGAATACTTCGCATTAGAGGGATTAGGGAAACTCCTAAACACTATAAAAATTATTCAAAGTCAATTAAATGAAGATTTAAGTATAGAAGGCATACTGCTCACTATGTATGACACGCGACTAAGACTAGCCAATCAAGTAGTGGAGGAAGTTAGAATGCATTTTTCAGAGCTTGTATTTGACACTGTAATTCATAGAAACACTAAACTAGGAGAAGCTCCTAGTTTCGGAGAAACTATTATCACACACGATGCGTCATGCAAAGGAGCTGTGAACTATTTAAACTTAGCTAGAGAAATTCTTCAAAAGAATGAAATGACTAAGATGAAAGATTCAGATAAGTACATTCACATAGATGGCTAAAAAAAAAGCACTCGGAAGAGGACTTAGTGCCCTCTTAGAAAATGCCGAAAACATCTCTAGACCTAAACCGGTAGAAGAAGGCTCTATAGGAAATGTAGCAGGAAGTATAGCCATGCTTAAGATTTCTCAAATAGAAGCTAATCCTTTCCAGCCAAGAAATAATTTTAAGAAAACTCCTTTAGAGGAACTTTCTAAAAGTATTACTGAACATGGAATTATTCAACCAGTCACGGTGAGAATGATAGCCAATGCGCGCTATCAGCTTATTTCTGGAGAAAGAAGATTTAGAGCTTCTCAGTTGGCAGGGTTAACAGAAATCCCAGCATACATAAGAAAAGCAGATGATCAAACGATGCTAGAAATGGCATTGGTGGAAAACATCCAAAGAGAGGATTTGGATGCTATAGAAGTAGCTATTAGCTACCAAAGACTTATCGAAGAATGTAAACTGACCCAAGAATCACTAAGTGATAAAATAGGTAAGAATAGATCTACAGTGACCAACTACTTAAGACTATTAAAGCTACCAGCAGAAATACAAATAGGTATTATCGAGAAAGAAATATCTATGGGACATGCTAGAGCATTAGTCTCGATAACTGATGGTGATTTTCAACTAGAATTATTTAATAGAGCCATTAAAGAGGGCCTTTCAGTAAGGCAAGTAGAGCAATTAGCAAAAGGAAATAAATCTATTTCTTCACAGAATAACCGACCTACTCTTTCGTTTGAATTACAGAAAAAGAGTGATAAACTGAAAAGTATATTTGGATCTGACACTTCCTTAAAACTAAAAGACAGTGGACAAGGGAAAATAGAAATTCCTTTTAAATCTGAAACTCAACTTAAAGAAATCCTAGACTTGCTTAATCTCTAATGATTCGACTCTTCCTTTTTATAGTTCTGATGACTCTTTCTGAAATTGGAAGTGCTCAATTAGTAAATGAAAAAGATTCTACCCAAACCAAGAGAACTCATTCTGCTAAAAAAGCTACGTTACTCTCTACAGCTCTTCCAGGAGCTGGACAGATTTACAACAAGAAAATATGGAAAGCACCAATCGTTTGGGGAGGGATAGGAACATGTGTTTATTTCGCAATAAATAATAGACAAGCTTTTAGGCTATATAAAACTGAAGCTTTTAATCGAGAGTCTAATCCGAATTTCATCTCTACCCTTACCTATCAAAACTCTCCATACGCTAATTATTTAAAAAATGCGCCAAATACAATAATGGAAAGTGAAGATCTAAATGACAGACTAGACAAGAGAAAGCGATGGCTGGATTTAAGTTACTTCGCAGCAGTAGCTGTTTACGGACTAAACATCATAGATGCGAATGTAGATGCACATCTATTCGATTACGATATCTCACCGGACATCTCATTAAGAATAGCTCCTTCGCCAGTGTTTATCACATCACCTAAAGCTGGATTAAGTTTTACCTTCAATTTTTAGAAATGAGAATAGCGATAATTGGTTATGGTAAGATGGGAAAAACGATCGAAGCACTGGCTTTAAAAAAAGGTCATGAAATCGTTTTAAAAACTTCTGGAGAATTCCCTGCCGATGAATCTACCTTAAAAGAATCTAAGGCAGATGTAGCGATAGAATTCACTCGACCAGATAAAGCTGTTAATAACCTTCTATTGTGTGCTAAGGCTCAGATTCCTGTAGTAACAGGAACTACAGGATGGTACGACCGCCTGTCCGAAGTCGAAAATAAATTTAACTCGAATTCTGGTAAACTCATTTACAGTAGCAACTTCAGCATTGGGGTTAACATATTCTTCAAACTCAATGAGTATTTAGCAGAAATAATGGCTAAATATGATAGCTACGAGCCCTTAATCACCGAGACACACCACACTGAAAAATTAGATAGTCCAAGCGGAACAGCGATCACTCTAGCCGAAGATGTCATTTTTCAAATGAAAAGAAAAGACGCTTGGGAAAATGAACTCTCCCGAGATGAAGAGAAACTGAGTATTATTTCTAAAAGAGAACCAAATGTTCCTGGAACTCATGAAATAAGCTACACAGGACTTAACGATGAATTATCTATAAAACACCAAGCTAATAACAGAGATGGATTCGCTTTAGGCTCTATATTAGCCGCCAAATGGCTGGTGGATCAAGAAAGTGGAGTTTATTCCATGAGAGATTTCCTAAAAATAAAATAAGAAGATGTTTACAATACCCTATATACTCCTTTACCTATTAATACTTACTCTTTTTATATGCTTAGGAACTGTTTTTGAAAGAGCAGGAAAAGAAAAATGGAAAGGTTATGTGCCAGTATTAAATTTCTTTACCTGGCTACAAATCCTAAAAAGACCTTGGTGGTGGCTTCTACTACTAATTATCCCTGGAGTAAATCTCATCATGCTTATTATCATGAATGTAGAAACTGCGATCGCTTTTGGCAAAAGAAGCACAAAAGAACAGTGGTTTTTCGGTGCTCTTCCTTGGGTGGCTATGGCTCAACTCGCATTTAAAGACAACTCTGAATACATCGGACCAAGAGATTGGAGTAAAAAGAAAAAAAGTCAACCAAGAGAATGGGGAGAAGCTATTGTTTTCGCAGTAGTCGCTGCTACAGTAATTAGAACATTCTTTTTCGAAGCCTTTACCATCCCTACTGCTTCCATGGAAAGCAGCATGAATGTGGGTGACTACCTATTTGTAAGTAAAATGTCTTACGGAGCTAAAAGCCCAATGACACCTATATCTATACCTTTAGTTCACAATAGAATACCAGGGACACTGAACGATAGCTACGTAGATTGGTTTAAAATGCCATACTTTAGAATGCCTGGTTTTGGAGATGTCGAAAGAATGGATGCTATGGTATTTAATTATCCGCATGGAGATACTGCCATCGTAGATGACTTTTTAATGGGGCATGATTATCATTCTATTCTTACAGAGTCTGCTATATTCATGGCTGCTGATTCAAAGGAATCCAACATGAGAGATAGAACCAGAGCCAATAACGCTCGAGCTCAATACCTAAGTAATCCAGAGAAGTACAGAAGTATGGCCAGAGAAAGAATGGAAAAAGGGTTCGTCCCTTACTCTGGAATGACTGGCGTGAATCATAAAATTGGAGGTTTAAAAGTTAGACCTATAGATAAAAGAGAACATTATATAAAGAGATGTACCGGACTTCCTGGAAATAAACTTGAAATTAAAAATCAGGTTATTCATATAGATGACGTGCCATTAGAAAATGCTGAAAATACTCAGTTCTCTAATCTCCTCTATCTAAAAAAACCATTAACTCGATTAGAAGTCGCAGAAATTTTCGGGCTTCACTCGTGGTATCAGGTTAAACTAAGATCTCAAGGGAAAGAAAGACAGACTAACGACCGTTCTAAAGAATTCTTAATCACCTGCAGTAATAATTTAGTAGCCGAAATGAGAGCCAATACATCTGTCGTAGATAGTGTAGTAAACAATATTATTCCCGCAGGAAGTGGTTATGGATTTTTAAAGATGTTTCCTAACTCAAATCTTGCACCATTTAATAAATGGAACATAGATAATTATGGCCCGGTAAACATTCCTGCTGAAGGGGAATTGGTGAATCTCACATTAGACAATCTGCCCCTTTACAAAAGAGTTATAGAAGCTTACGAAGGAAACATCTTAGAAGTTAAAGACGGTAAGATCTTTATTAATGGTACTGAATCTACCAGTTATACTATCAAGCAAAACTATTACTGGCTTATGGGGGACAACAGACATAACTCTGCTGATAGTCGCTTTTGGGGTTTTGTCCCTGAAGACCACGTAGTAGGAAGAGCCGCATTTACATGGATGAGCAGAACCAATGCTAACGACCACTTCGAACCGGGATTTAGATGGGACAGAATGTTCAAAACCGTGAAATAAGATGAACTGTACAGTTCTTCCTATTTGTCCTTTTGGAAACATAAAATGGTGGAGCCTATTTTTAACCTCTGAAAATGTAACACTAAACGGCTATGAGAACTTCCAGAAACAAACTTGGAGAAACAGATATGATATTCAAGGAGCTAACGGAACTCAGTCATTAACAATCCCTATTATTAGAGAATCTGGGGTAAAGACCAAAACTAAAGACATACAACTCTTCCATGAAACTCATTGGAAAAAAGTACACTGGAGAAGTATAAAAAGCGCTTACGGCTCTAGCCCATTTTGGATATATTATTCCGATGCAATAGAGAAAATGTACACCTCTCAGTTTACCACACTCTATGAGTTTAGCCTGAAATCTATAGAAGTAATCGCAGAGGAATTAGCGCTAGACAGCGAATTAAAAACAACCCTGGAAAAACCGAATCAAGAGGTTGATTTTTCAAAAGAGTTTAAACCCTCCAAGTGTTATTTTAAAAACGAACCATACCTGCAGGTATTCTCAGACAGATTTGAGTTTCAGCCAAACTTGTCTATTCTAGACTTACTATTTAATCTAGGGCCCGAAACTGAGCACTACTTAACTCAATTAACCCCACCAGGGATTAAGATGAATTATTAAGAAAGTAATTGATATCTCTGAATTTCACTAAAACGTCTTACGACTGAGAATTTTTAACTTGTGCTATAGAAAGTAATCTTAAAATCCTTCAGCACCGAATACCCCCATTATATAGTTCCAATCGATAAAAATGCTCTAAACTAACCAAATAGAGTTATTGGTTATACGTAAAAAGAAGTTCTCAATATTATAATTACAGAAGCACTGAAGATGACCCCACTAAAGACTTGACTATATTATTTACATGTACTTAACTCCCGTTTCACAAAGCAAACACGATAAATGAAGTGACCCGTAAAAACAAACAGTAAGGCCGTTAATCCTAGATTATGAAGTTTAACAAGCGTTGCAACGCGAAAAAACTACTAATTATGGTGAGAGACCTATGGAATTAAGTATCTTTGCGCTCCCTTTTATAAAAATAAATTAATTAACCGGGTTTAGGACCCTTGTAAAATTATTAAAGATGGCAACTAAAATTAGATTGCAAAGACACGGAAAGAAAGGAAAACCTTACTTCCACATAGTAGCGGCAGACTCTAGAGCTAAAAGAGACGGTCGTTATATCGAAAGAATTGGAAATTACAATCCAAACACAAATCCTGCTACAATAGAGTTAGATTTTGAAAGAGCTGTACATTGGCTTCAAGTAGGTGCTCAACCTACTGATACTGCAAAAGCAATTTTATCGTATAAAGGAGCTATTTATAAGAATCACTTATTAAAAGGAATCGCTAAAGGAGCGCTTACTGAAGATCAAGTGAATAAAAAATTCGATGCTTGGCTTTCTGAAAAAGAAGGAAAAGTACAAGCACAAGTAGACTCAATCAAAAGTGCTGATGAAAAAGTAAAAGCTGATGTTTTTGCTGCTGAAAAAGCAATCAACGAAGAAAGAGCTAATTTAATAGCTTCTGCACAATCGGCACTAGCTGCTGAAGCTGCTGCTGCTACTGAAGCCGCTGCTGCTGCTATCGCTGCAGAAAAAGCTGCCGCTGCTGAAGCTGCTGCTCCTGCTGTTGTTGAAGAAGTTGCTGCTCCCGTTGAGGAAGTTGTAGCTGAAGCTCCTGCTGCTGTTGAAGAAGTTGCTGCTCCCGTTGAGGAAGTTGTAGTTGAAGCTCCTGCTGCTGTTGAAGAAGTTGCTGCTCCCGTTGAGGAAGTTGTAGCTGAAGCTCCTGCTGCTGAAGAAAAAGCTGACGATTCATCAGAAGAAGAAAAAGCATAAAAAAAACTTTTATAAAAGGGCTAAAGCCGCTTTCTCAAAACGAAAGCGGCTTTTTTTTGACCTAGTTTTTATTAAGGATATTGTAATTAAATTCGTGCCAATGAATAAAGAAGACTTATTCTATCTTGGAAAAATCACCAAAATAGTCGGCTATAAAGGTGAAATCGCCATTTTCATGGACGTAGACTCACCTGAGAACTACTTCAATATTAAATCCATAATAGTAGAAACTAAAAACACCCTCGTCCCCTTTTACTTCGATTGGATTCAGTTTAGAAAAGACCGTCACTTCAAGGCCAAACTTATAGGAGTAGACACAGAAGAACAATCACTCGCATTAGTTAATTCTGAATTATACTTACCCATTAACCAACTTCCTAAACTAGAAGGAAACAAATTCTATTTTCATGAAATCATAGACTTTAAAGTAGTTGGTGAAAATGAAGGTGAAATTGGATTAATTAAACGCGTAATTGACCTTCCTGCTAATCCATTATTTGAAGTGTTAAATAATTCTGGAGCAGAGATACTAGTACCGATGAATGACAATGTAATCCAGAGAGTAGATCGAGATGCTAAAACGATTTTTGTTATTCTGCCAGAAGGCTTACTCGATTTATATTTGTCTTAAGACTAATTATACCTCTAAGAGAATCCCCTCAGTTATATATAAAGCTCTAATCATTCCATGCACGATTTATGCATCAGAAAAAAGACCTAACAGTCGGTTCCACAACCCCAGTCCTTTAGCATAAAGCTATTAATTAGACTGCCTCATGCTGTTTGTCACCTTGTGAAGTAACCTTCACACAGAACCCATTTGGGATTGCTGCCAATTCAAATTTAACATTCAACTTTACCCATAGGGTAATCCATTTTTTTTATAGAAAAACCCTACAAAAGAAGGTACAATAACTTATCTATAAATCCTCAATCAGTTGGGAGAAATGATGGTTCAATTCTTTTGAAAAAAAACCGGGATCTCATAGCAATCTGATTAGAGAAAGATCGCTAAAGAAATGGAAAATGAATTAATTAGGGAACCAAAATAGAATTCTCACAAATAATGACATTTACCAAAAATACCACTTTCATGGTATTGTATTAAAGGAGGTTCAAGAATACATTTGCACACTATTAAGAATAAGTCTAAATAAAACCAACCCCTGCTTAACCTGCAGAAAACTTTAAAAAATGAATAAAACACTTAAACACTTTTTCCTTCTAACTCTCTCTACAGGCCTGCTACTTACAGGATGTAAAAAAGAAGAAGGATGCACAGACGAATTAGCTACAAATTATGATGCAGATGCAGAAGAAGATGATGACTCGTGTGAATACGATACTACACCTCCAGTAGACCCCTGTAACTTCGGAGATTATTGCTTCTCTAGAGATGGAGAAACTACTGTAAGTTTTGGTGGTCAAACTACACGTCTGAACCAACTAAGTGAGATAACGTCATACATGAAAACAGCTAATAATGGTGAAGTAGTCTCTGCAGCTCAATTAAGAGAAATGTTCTCTAATAATAATGGAACAGGAAGTACTTTTTTCTCCGATGATGCTAACGATGCTTCTAAGCAATTAAAAAGTAAAACCTTTGTCACCTTCCAAGCAGATTACGAATCATTAATGGACGATATGCAAGTAGCCTCTGAAAGCACATCAACAGGTTCGAACGGAACTGCAGGTGTTGTAGTCAGTACTACCAACTCAAGTAAACAATATCTGTTTAACGCAAACGGCTTTGAGCATACACAACTCATAGAAAAAGGGTTGATGGGAGATTGTTTCTACTACCAAGCTATGGATGGCTATATCGCTGGAGTTCTTGCTCAATCTTATGGAAATGAAATTCTAGAAGGTAAAAACTATACCGAAAATGAGCACAAATTTGACGAGGCTTTTGGCTACTTAGGAATTCCTACAGACTTCTTGACTAACACAGGAGGAGCAAGATTCCATGGAAAATATGGTAACTCTAGAGATGGTGTTTTAGGAACTAATTCAATTTTTAATGACTTTTTAGAAATCAGACAAGCCATTACAGATGGTGACCAAGCTCAAATAGAAATAATGATGCCAAGTATTAGACTAGAATGGCATAAAATTATAGCTGGAACTGCAGTTCATTACCTGAATGCAGCGCTGAATAACATAGATGACCCAGCTTTAAAAATGCACGAACTGTCTGAGGCTTATGCTTTCATAGGAAACCTAGTACACAGTACAGACGCTTATTCTATTTCTATAGCTCAGAGAGATGAATGCAGAGCGCTACTAGGAGATAACTTTTATGAAACGACTACTGCCGATGTAAATGCTGCCAAAGAATGGCTCATAGCTAATACTGCTATCACTTTAATACAGTCAGCTAATTTATAATTGAAAATGACGAAACACATAACTATACTTCTACTCATTACAGCTCTTTTCTGGAGCTGTAATGGGGATGAAGAAAACCCAGAATGTCAAGCCTCTGACCCCGATGTTATGCTTATGGACATTCGGGATTTTACGATTTTACCCGCCTATCAAAATGCATATAATAAAATAGTTGAAGCTCGTGACATTTCACAAGACTTCATTCTAACACCTTCTCAGGATCAGTTAGGTCCATTCAGAAACGCTATAAAAAACGCATGGCTAGCCTGGCAGGAAGCAAGTGGATTTGAATTCGGACCCGCTTCTGATGTTGCCCTTCGGTCTAACGTAAACACCTTTCCTGTGGATAGTTTTGGTGTATTGCTACGCATAGAAAACCAAGACATCACGCTCATAGCCAACGACCTTAAAGGTTTTCCTGCCTTGGATTTATTAATCAATGGCATAGGTAGCACGGATGAAGAAATCTTGGCAATCTACACTGGAGATAGTGCTGCCGATTATACTGCTTACTTGACCGCTGTTTTAATCGATATCGAAGACAGAATCTTGTCAGTAAAAGCCACCTGGGAAGATAGCTATGGAGAAACATTCCCTACCAATACAGGGTTTTCCACTGGTTCCTCTTTTAGCATGTATATCAATGCGTATATTCAAGACTGGGAACAAATAAAACGAGAAAGAATAGCACTTCCGCTCGGTCTACTGACCTTCCAAACTCCGCTGCCTAATCAAGTAGAATGTATCTATGGAGGATATAGTCAGGAATTAGCACTAGCACATGCAGTAAGTCATTATAATATCTATAAAAGCGCAGACCATTTAGGAATTCAAGAACTGGTGGAAGGCGTAACCAATTTCACGGGAAATAATGGGGAAACTTTAGATGAAACGATGGTGGCTCAGTTCGAATTAGGAATAGCTAATCTTTCTGTAGTTCCAGACCCGCTTTCAGAAACAGTGCTTTTAGATTTTGACATTGTGAATGAAGCCTACCTAGCTCTTCAGGATATGGTGGTGTTAATGAAAATAGATATGACTTCCGGCTTAGGAATCAGTATCAATTTTGCCGATAATGATGGCGACTGATTTAGTCAAAAATATAACGAACAAATTAACCACTCAAGTAGCCGTTTTCCCCTTGGCTACTTTTCGTGTTGTATTCGGGGCACTCATGCTGTTCTCTACCATTCGATTTTGGTATTATGGATGGATAGAAGATTTCTACATAGCTCCTTCCCATTTCTTTAGCTACTTCGGGCAGGATTGGATTTTGCCTTATAACGCTCCATTCATTTATAGCCTATTCATTATCATGGCTATATCAGCTGTAGGTATTATGCTTGGGCTGTTTTTTAGAGCTTCCTCCCTCCTGTTTTTCTTGAGCTTTACCTACATAGAACTCATAGACAAAACCACGTATTTAAACCATTACTACTTCGTGAGTTTGATGGCATTTTTACTCCTTTTTACACCAGCTCACAGAGCACTCTCTTTAGATTCTAAACTCTTTCCTCGAATTAAATCTTGGGTCGTTCCTCAGTGGAGCATCTTAGCATTGCAATTTCAAATAGCCATTCTCTACTTCTTCGCGGGTGTAGCAAAACTGAATTACGATTGGCTATTCAAAGCACAACCAATGAGCTTGTGGCTCCAGTCCAAATCTGATTTTCCAATACTTGGTCAATTCTTCGTAATGGAAGAAACAGCTTTCATTTTCTCTTGGGCAGGAATGCTCTTTGATATCAGCATTGCTTTTCTATTGTTCTCTAAAAAACTTCGCCCACTTGGATACTTAGCCGTGGTAGCCTTCCATCTACTTACTTGGCTTCTGTTTCCTATTGGGGTTTTTCCATGGGTGATGATTGGGGTGACATTGATTTTCTTTTCTGCTGATTGGCACAAAAGGCTTTGGGAAATAGTTTGGAGTTCACGGTTTAGGGTTTATCGTTTTGGCTCTATGGGTAATAAAACTGCCAGCAATAAAATAACAACTCCTAACTATAAGCTATTAACTATAAACTACGGACTACTATCACTCCTAGCCATCCACTTCACTCTCCAACTCCTAGTTCCTCTTAGACACCACTTATCTGATGACAACCTCTATTGGACTGAAAACGGTTATCGTTTCTCCTGGCGAGTGATGTTGATGGAAAAAACAGGGTATTTAGAATTTAGAGTGAGAAATATTGCTACGCAGAAAGAGAGTATAGTGCAGACTGGCGAGTATTTTTCAGCTTTTCAACAACGGCAGCTGGTAACACAACCAGACATGATTCTCCAAGCAGCTAATGTGATAGCTAAAGATTATGAGAATCGTGGAATCCAAGTAGAAGTATATGCGGATAGTTTCGCGAGTTTAAATGGAGAAAAACACCGTCCGTTTGTGAATCCAACCGTAAATTTGGCGTCTCTAAAAAATGACCAGAAAAGAGATTGGATAGTACAGTATGATTAAATCGTGGGCTAACATATCACTTTGGATAATCGGCATTTTATGCTTAAGCTCCTTGTCTATCTCTGCTGCGGTTTCTGATAGTACTTCAGTAAAAAATGAGGCCTCTGTGATTTCTATTACAGGAAAAGTTAGTTGTACCAAAACAGGCCAGCCATTGGTCAATGCACATGTTTTTGAGGACGATTATTTAATAGCCATCACCAATAATGTAGGTGAATTTCAATTCGATGCAGTGAAGGAAACCTTCACCCTCTCTGTGTCTTACGTAGGGTATAAAACGTACCGCTTAGATTTAGAATCAGGGAAAGCCGGTTACTTACAAATCAAGCTTCAGGAAAGAAACTTAAAGGAAGCTGTGGTGAAAGCCGAGGCTTCTAGTTTTGTACAATTGGAACCTCGAGCTGTGGAAGATTTTACGGTGTATGCCGGAAAGAAAGCGGATTTAATTTCTATAGATGCTCAATTGAGTGATGGTGGAACAAACAACCCGAGACAAACCTTTTCTAGAATAGCCGGACTCAATATTTGGCAAGCTGATGCCGGTGGACTCCAACTCGCCATAGGGTCTCGAGGGCTAGACCCAAATAGAACAGCACACTTTAATGTACGCCAAAATGGAAGTGATATCAGTGCAGAACCGCTGGGTTACCCTGAGGCCTATTACACACCCGCTTTTCAGAGCGTGGATAGAATAGAAATCATACGTGGAGCAGCTTCTCTGCAGTACGGGCCGCAGTTTGGCGGAATGCTAAATTTCCGGATGAAACAGGGAGATAGAAAGAAGAAAATAGCTGCTGTGGGAGAATATACCCGTGGTAGTTTTAATCTGAATAATTACTTCGGGAGCGTGGGAGGACAGTTCAAAAACTTGAATTATTACTTCACTGCCAATGTAAAAAACAGTGATGGTTATTCCGACAACGCGCAATTTGACCAGAATTCGTTTTATGGTGGATTAGAGCTTAAACTAAACTCAAAATCGACTATTGAGTTGACAGGTTCGTACATGAACTATAAAAGCCAGCAGGCTGGCGGACTCACAGATGCTCAGTTCGAAGAAGACCCGTTTCAGAGTTTGAGAAAGCGGAACTGGTTCGGAGTGGACTGGTTCACTTCTAATTTTTCATGGAATTACAAACTTGGAGATAATGCTGAACTAGAATCTAAATTCTTCATTCTGGACGCCAGCAGAAGCAGCATTGGCTTTCTTCAAAGCCCAAACAGAGCAGATGTAGGAGAAGCCAGAGACATTATCCATGGTGAGTTCAACAACTATGGGAACGAAACCAGAGTGAAGAAATTACATACTCTGTTCGGACATTCTGCTACATTTATTACTGGTGTAAGGGCGTTTTATGGAACTACGCTAGCACAGCAGAAAGAAGGCGATACCGGCTCAGGATTTATCTCAGACTTGAGTGATGGAGACTACCCTATTCAATCAGATTACACCTACTACAACCAGAATTATTCTGCCTTTATAGAAGAAGTATTATTCCTTAAGAAATGGAAAGTAACTCCTGGTGCCAGAATGGAATATATCCGCACTGGATTTGATGGAGATTTTGTGATTACTCAGAGAGATGGCGCAGGAAATATATTGCCTGGCTATCCTGTTACAGAATCATCCAAAGGAACCAACTCTAGACCTATTTTTCTATATGGATTAGGAGTAGAAAAAAGCCTTTCTAAAACCACTTCTCTCCTATTTAATCTCACCAAGAATTACCGCCCAGTAAACTTCTCAGACCTCTTCATTTCCAGACCTGCGCAGGCTGTAGATGTCGATATAAAGGATGAACAAGGCCACAGCATTGACTTAGAATTTAAAGGAATAACGAAGGATGTGGTTAAGTGGAGTGTGGATTTTTACGCGTTGCAATACCAAGACAAAATAGGCTCTATCCTTACCACACAGCAAGACCCTATTTTAGGAAACCGAGTGGTTAGATTGAGAACGAATGTAAACGATGGACTGAGTTACGGTGTGGATATAAGTTTTGAGTTGGATGCCCTGAAAGCATTAGGCTCTAAAAATGAAATATGGCAAGTATTGCCATTCGGTAGTTTCTCTTTTAATTCTTCAAAATACCGCGGTAGTGAAAGTAAATATGCGGCCATCACCGATGGAAACCAAATAGAAAAGGCCCCAGAAATTCAAGGAAAAGGTGGAGTAAGAATAACCAGAAACGATTTCTCTATAGAAGCACTTTATACTTATGTAGGCGAGCAATTCTCAGATGCTACCAACTCAGAATTTGACCCAAGAGCTATAGTAGGATTGATTCCTAGCTACTCCCTTTTAGATCTCTCTGCCAAGTATGAGTTCAAAAAATTCTACTTGAACGTAAACTTAAATAATGCCACCAATTCCATCTACTTCGCTAGAAGAGCATCGGCCTACCCTGGGCCTGGAATTATAGCTGCTGCTCCTCGAACTTTTGGGGTGAGCTTGGGGGTTAGGATTTAAGTTTATGGCTAGATGTTGCTAGCAAAAACACTACAATTTCTTTCTGCATCTTTGGTCAAAATTTACACTACACTAATTACGCAAGTATTATTCCTCACTCCAGACATTTCTGCCCTTGTAGTTAATCTAATTTATACTCAGAAAGAGACTCCAAGTCTACTCTTGAGGCAACAGACTCTATTTTAGTTGGAAATTGATATCAATTATTTTTAGTCCAGTATTGATTTTACATATGCTTGTCGAGTATTATATACCGAAAATTAGGGCTGCATAACCTACGACTAAGGCAATTACCAATCCTGATACGGTAATAATAATCGCGTCCTTCTTATTTTGTGCTAGTAACGGAAAGATACCGTCTCCGCTAGTGGCTATGGACGCAGCTATTAATGCTGCCATAGGGAAGTCTCCAATGGTGATGAATGCTACGGCCACGGCTATCATACCTCCACATCCAGGTGTAGCACCTATTAATGCAGCTAAGGTGACTACAATGAATCCTGATTTTCTCATCCAAACTTCAAATGCCTCTGCGCCTATCACTACGTCTATGATAAAATTAGCAGCAAATAATCCTATAAACACATAGGTTATTACCATAGTAATATCCTCTATAGAGTGCAACAATGTAGATCTAAGATTATCATCATTTCCAGCATGGCAGTCCTCTTTTAAAATGAACCTGTAAACTGAATAGTAAATTATACTTATAACAGTGAGCGCTATAGCTACCCATACTGTTAAATCTTCAATGGCCTCTATACTGCCTCCCCATAATGCCATTATAGAACCAGGCGCTAGAAACAAGGCTATGGCCATAATTAAATAGAACCCTATGCTATCAATAAAGCTGCGTGCAGCCGAATTTTCTTCTAGAAGACTCAAGTGTTTTTCTAAAATTATCTCCGATCTTTCAACTTTACTGAATTTAATTCCAACACCATCAGCCACATACCCAAGAACAACACCCACAACTAATCCTACCGCGCTAATTACTCCAAATGCCGCTAAATTGGCGGCTACATCAGCTTCATCAGATGCGCCTAATAACACAAATGATCCTTCGCCTAATGTGGTAATGAATGCCGCAAACAAGCCTCCAAAGGTGAGGTTCCCGTTTTTATACATGGAAGCCGCTACTATGGTCCCTCCACACCCAGGAACCACTCCTAATAAAGCACCTATAATAGGTTGTGCCCATTTAGGACCAATTAGATCTTTACGTCTGAACTTTTCCCGAGAGGCAAAGCTGATTAACGCAAAACCAATCATTGAGATAGAAACATAACCGCCTATAACACCTGCCGCTTCAAGGTTTACTACTATAAACTCCCACAAATTAAAATTCATATTCTATGCTTCTTCTATTAGTTAACTCAGATTCTCAATTACTGCTATCCTAAAGTGAATTTATTCTGACTGCGGTTAATGGAGTTACCTCTGGTAAATGATTTAGTACGGAGATAAAATGTAAAATAAACCCTCCTAAAGCTACTAATAAAAGTAAATCTACCATCCGTTTTTAATCAGTCTTTTTCTGCCTGTATTATTTTTAAGCTGCGCAAAAATAAGCTAGCAATTTTCAAAATATTCACACAAACCTTCTTTATTTAGAATTGTTTTAAATACCTCACATAACGACTGACATTATTACCTGAAACTTTATTTACCTTGAGCATTCACATTAATAAAACATTGAAAATCTTAGAACATGAAAAACGAACGAAGAGCCTTCCTATCCAGCTTCCTATTTTTAACTGCTGACAAAACGGAAATCATAGCGGAGAACACAGTGCAGCGCAGGAGTATAAAATGAACGATACGGCTGTAGGAGGATATAAATTTTTCTTACTCGTAACGTTTATCATGAGCGTGGCTAATCTGAAAACGTAATATAACTTCCGCCATTTGTGTTACTCTGATTTAAATAAATCATTCACCTTTGTTTTAAAAAAAGGAAATGAAACACATAGATAAATCAAAGCCAGTGATGGTTACAGGTGCCAATGGCTATGTAGCTACATGGCTTGTGAAAAAGCTTTTAGATGATGGTATAACGGTTCATGCTGCTGTGAGAAATCCTGATAATCATCAGAAAATAGCTCACCTTAAAGATGCTGCCAAAAATGCTAAAGGAGAAATCAAATTCTTCATGGGAGATTTATTAGCTCCTGGATCCTACAAAGAAGCTATGGAAGGTTGTGAATTGGTTTATCATACTGCTTCTCCTTTTACCTCAGATTTTAAAGACGCCCAAAAAGAACTCATTGACCCTGCTGTAAAGGGAACTGAGAATGTGCTTAATTCCGCCAAAGAAGTAGAATCAGTAAAAAGAGTGGTGGTTACTAGTAGTTGTGCTGCTATTTATACAGATGCTATAGACAGCGTAAATGCACCAGAAGGAGTTTTAACAGAAGAAATTTGGAACACCACTGCTTCCTTAGAGTATCAGCCTTATTCTTACTCTAAAACACTGGCAGAGAAAAAGGCTTGGGAAATAGAAAAAACTCAATCCAAGTGGGATCTAGTGACCGTTAATATGTCTCTAGTACTGGGGCCTGCACTTAATGCAGCTAATAATACTTCGGAGAGCATCAATATTTTAAAGATGCTAGGTGGAGGGGAGATGAAAATGGGGGCTCCTAAAATAGGCGTAGGGATAGTAGATGTGCGTGATGTAGCTGATGCTCATTTTAAAGCTGGGTATACTCCAGAAGCTAAAGGCAGATACATTACTTCTGCGCATAACACTAATTTCTTAGAAATGGGAACTATCCTTCTTCCTAAGTATGGTGATAAATTTCCATTGCCTAAAAAGGCGCTTCCGAAATGGTTGTTATCTATAGTGGGTCCTATGACTAATAAACTATTTACTAGAAAATTTGTGAGAAACAACGTAAACATTCCTTTCAAAGCAGATAACTCTAAGATCAAAAAAGAGTTAGGTGTTACATTTAGAGCTATGAAAGAAACTATGGAAGATTCTTTTCAGGTTCTTATCGATGACGGTATTCTTAAAGAGAAATCTTGAGGTAAAACACCTATAATCATAGGAAAAATACGCAATTGAGTTAAATCCAATTAACATTAAAAACCCTGAACCGATGGTTCAGGGTTTTCTATCAATATCAAACGCTTTCTTTACTTCTGTTCCGCTCCCTGAGCTACCAATGCATCTATATCATTATTCACAGATAAAATAAGAAGTGATGTGGCCGTGCAAAACACAGGACTAGTGATACAATGATGTCCATGCCAAGAACCATTTTTATTCTGGATGTCAATTAAACGTTGGCTAGTGCCATTATACCACTGCTGCCATTCCATGTCTTTGTTTACTATGAGTCCTTCTCCAGTTTGTAAAAAACTCATAAACTCCTCTCCTCCATTGTTACCGAAACCAGCTATTACATCAGCGGCTTGAGCTCTGGTCTTACTTGCATTATAGACCTGGTAGGATGTCATGGACTCCTCTGCTTCATTTAATTCCATCCCTGCTTTCATTAAGTTGTCTATGGTAACAGGTGCGGCACTTTCCACTTTTCCATCTTCCACCGCTTGATCTATAGTAGCCGAGGCTTTTCTAGCATCTTTAGCACTAGCTCTAGAACTACCAGAAACAGAATAAAGCATCACTCCAGCTGCAGACCCTGTGGCTATGGTTCCAGATTCCACATCGTAATTTTCCTTTTGGTTATCCTTAGCTTTTTTCAGCACTTCTTTATCTACGGCTATTCCCTTGGCTTCAGCAGCCTCTAAAGAGTTCGCGGCAAAAGAAGATTGTAGCACCCCAGCCCATCCAGAACTAGCCACTGCACCTGTCCCTTCATGGCTCTTTTCTATTTTTCGCACACATTTAGATACCGCATCCTCTACTCTACTATAAACTGTTTCGTCATTTATCTCATCCAGTAAATTAGTCAAGTATTGACAGGTTAAAATGACATCTATATTCCCACCTAGCTTGCTTTGAATCTGCGTATTCTGAAGTGTAGTAATATTAGAAGCACCTGCAGGGCTATTTTCCACACACTCTAGCAAGTAATCTGTAGCCAGTGAAAGTTGTTTGGTATAAATCCCTTGATCTAAATTAGACCCATCTCTAAGGATAGCCATGGCCACCATAGCCGTAGTAGCAGGATCAGTTGCTACTTGATTTTGATTACCCGTATTTCTATCGCTATGTGAACCAGCACCGAAGCCTCCCGATTTATTTTGGGCGGTTACTAGCCATTCTAGTCCAGCGTTGCAAACAGCTTCTACCGCCTCACTAATAGGCAGGTAAAATTCTTTTTCTATTCCTTCTCCTTCAAAAACTGTTTTAAATACGCAGCCTTCATCAGGCGAGATAGTGGAATTAGCAGCGCGAAATTGGATAACAAACCCGCCTGAAATTACTACTGTTAATAGTACAATTACTATTCTGAATTTAGATTTCATGATGTTTATATTTTTAGATTGTGAAGTACTGTACACTTCTAATCCTAAAAAGATCATTACTCCATTTATATTCTAATTTATCATGGCTAGATACATCCCTTAAATTGGATTATCACTCAAACGAAACTCGAGTATATTCATCTTGCTTTTTTCAAAACTAGATAGCTCCTGCGCCAAAAACTTACAGACTGGTATTTTTTTTGGAGAATCTGAACTGACTCACCTCAAAATAGAAACGTGGCCTTTTTTAACAATAGCACCTGTTCTTTCGCTATTAATAATAATTTTCCAATTATAGACTCCATCCGCTACGAAGTAATCACCTCTCTCATCAGAACCATCCCAGTAGTCATATAATTCATTAGATTCGAAAATCACTTCTCCCCATCGGTTAAAAATCAATAACTCAAAATCTTCTACTACTCCTCTAAATGTGTATTCGAATACATCATTTATCCCATCATAATTTGGAGTAAATGAATTAGGAACATAAAGCGTAACTTCATCTGCGCAGATAAACTCTACGTCTAATACATCAGTGGCTGTGCACTGATATTCATTGTCTACTTGAATGGTCAGTTGACCAGATATTTCTTCATCTGTGCAGAAACTTAATGTAGAGCAATTATCAAATGACTCTCCACACATTTCCCCTAAATCATTAGTCCAAAAACAGTTGTTTACCGCCTCATTGTTGAAGAAATCTATTTGAACATCACTACATGGAATCCCTAAAAACACCTGTAAATAACCAGGAGAGTAATTAGATGCCACGTCACTAGTAGCAGATACCACAGAATACGCAATCTCCGCTTTAGGCGCCGGAAAAACCTCAGCACTCACCGACTGTGAACTAGGACATCCAAACTCATCTAAGGCGTAAACGCCTATTAAGTATTCTACCACTTCATCTGAGTCTTCATCGAAGTCAAAATAGAGTATAGGAGTACTTTCGGTAAAATACTCTAACACTTCACTTGTGTATGGATTAGTAATACTCCACACTACTTCCTGTGGATTGATGAAATCGACAGAGTAGGCTGCTTCACTAGCGCCACAGTAGCCAATATTCCCAGGTGTAATCGTTACTTGTTCTCCACCGATTTCTACCTCATCGGTAAACGTTACTTGGCAGTTGGCTCCTGAATGAAATGCTGAAAGTGTTACTTCATAGATTCCAGGATCATCATAAATGTGCACAGGAAATTGGTTATTAGCAGTAGTCATATCACCGAAATCCCACTCGAAACCTGAGAGTTCTGGAGCGTTTAACGGTGAAAAATAAATGCTTTCTTCTGCACAGTTAAAACCTGTAATATCAAACTCAGCTGAGAAAAATTCGAATACTGAAAAATTAGCCGTTGCTACATCAACACCACATTCTCCTGTAGCGGTAAACTCTACTGAGTAATCTCCTGAAGGAACTCCTGCCCCTACCACCAGTGTTTCTGTAAGCGGATTCCAATCTATATCTGCTGCGGGTGTAATCACCACATCTAAGTCATAGAAATCTAAGTTAACGGTAGTGTTAACCTGAATGGTTTCTCCTGGGCAAACTTGAGGTTCTAAATCTGCTACCTGCAGCTGAATATCTGCTGGATTCATAATATGAAAGACCGTATCTGCATCTGAGCCACATAGGTTAAACACCTCTGCTGCTATAATTACTATTGAACTTTCTAATGGTGGTGCACCTAGCTCAATAACATCTGGGAGAAGAAGTCCTGCTCCATTTACTAACTCTTCGAAAGCAAAGTAATCGCTTTCTATCGTCCAGATAGTTCCATCTATAAAATTCGTGTTAGGAACTGAAATTTGCATGGTGAGAAAATCATTTCCACAACCATCGAAATCACTAATTAGCTCATCTATAGAAATTCCTAAATCTGGCACTGCTATGAATTGGGCTATATCAGAAACTATTTCGGTAGTACAGACCCCATCCGTAATCTCTATAGCATAATCAAACTGCTCATCGGTACCTTCATCAGCTGGAGTGAAAGTAAGCACTTCGGTAAACACATCTCCTGCTTCTAAAATATCACTTGAGAGCACCTCTCCAGGCAATAATGTGATAGAGGTTGTATTTCCTGAAGTTATGGTAAACTGAACTTCCTGACCTCCAGCACATGGGTCTGAAATAACTTCGTAGTCATAAACTAATTGCTGCTGTATCGTTATTTCTCCAGCATCTTGAACTTGGCATTGCAATGCGAATACACCGCCATAAGTGGCTTCTAAATCATACGCTTGAGTTCCGAAAAGTGTAGGGATTTCAAATGGGCAATCAGCCAAGACATAAGATGTTCCTCCAAGAGTAAACGTGAAGTTATCTACAGCCGCATCACCACATAAATCTATATCGAATTCCTCCCCTTGACAGATAAAACTAGGAACGGCTAAAGAAGATAGCGTGTCTATAATATCTATAGCCTGAAATGCCTCTGAACTACAGGTTAATATTCCTCCGAGTAAAGTAACATAATCCAGTGAACCTTGAAAATGTAGCTGACCTAGATCAGTATCTGTAATAGCGAGTGCTGTAGGATCTAGTAATAAATCAGTAGTATTTATAGACAGTGTATCTGTATTGAACTCATAATCTATAGTAATGTCAGTGGCTATTCCAGAGTCTATAGTGATATCCTGAGAAGTGAGAATACACATATTTACTTCAGGTGTAGAAATAGAAAGCACAGGCGTAGCATTTACTTGGATTTCATAATCCACAGCCCCACACCCAGCTTCTGAAGTATACCGCATTTCATACATACTTCCTGCATCTCCTAGAGTAGTGTTCCAAATAAAATCATCTTCTCCTATAACATCTGCACTCGTAACTGGAATTGCTGTCCAAATCCAATCTCCGTTATTCGGCTGAGTTAGATTTAATTCATCACCTGAGCAAAAATCGAGTTGCTCTAACTCGACACTCTCATCTAAGATGGTAACTTGAACAGAATCTAAATACACGCATCCATCATCAGAAATCCACTGGTGGTAAAAGTTAAATACCTCATTACTCTGAACTGCTATCTCTAAAGGGTCAAACACGGTTAATAAATCGTCAACTGAGAATGAACCTGCAGGTATTAAATAAGGGAAATCACTGTTGGTCTCATGGCTTATGGTCCACGTTGGAGAGTTACTTCCAGCAGGAATAGAAACACACGAAAGGTCCACTAATTCACTACCTAAGTTTTCACAGAATATTTCATCTGTACAGCTAGATGTAGGACTAGCATCTAGTAAAACATTAATATCTCCACATGCTTCACAGCCATTGTTATCTGTTAATAGAACAGAATATGTTCCTTCAGAATTTAACGTGAATGCGGCACTGGTTTCTGCCGCTATTGGACTAGCCAATAAGCAAGTGTTCTCAGCCCACTGATATGAAAAAGGAGCTTCTCCTCCAGCCACAGCGGTAATAGTCTGTGTGGCATTGTCAAGATCACATAGATGATCTTCTCCTGTGATAGTAACAGTGGGTAAATCAGTTATGGTAATGCTATATGGCTGCTGTGAACATCCGCTATCGTAACCTATTCCATTGTAATTTCCTGCGGTTAATAAATTATTGATAGCTAAATTTCCTCCAGGCGTAGAGAATGTTCCTGCGGGCAAATCACCTGTGGTCCAAGTTCCTCCAGCACCTCCTACCAAATTGAAGTCAGTAAGAAAACAGGTGTCTACGTCTATAATTGCTCCTATTCCTAAATTTTGAATAGTTACTTGATAGCTTCCCTCATAAGAACAACTATTAGCAGAAACGAAAGTATAAGCTGCAGTGAATGTCTCATTGGCAGTTAATGGCCCAAAATCTGTCAGTATATCTCCTATGGTAAACGTAGCGGCCATTCCTGTAGAAACATTGCTATTTCCTGAATCAGTTAAATCCCATGTAAGCGCTCCTCCAGCTGGGACAGTAAGACAATCTAGGCCTATCTCTTCTGCTGTTTCTGTCTCACAAAAAGAAAGATCAGCACATGACTCGGTGGGCATTTCATCCAGTAAAATCGTTACCTCAGCACATGCCTCACATCCATTGTCATCTGTTAATAGAACAGAATATGTTCCTTCAGAATTTAACGTGAATGCTGCACTGGTTTCTGCCGCTATTGGACTAGCCAATAAGCAAGTGTTCTCAGCCCACTGATATGAAAAAGGAGCTTCTCCTCCAGCCACAGCGGTAATAGTCTGTGTGGCATTGTCAAGATCACATAGATGATCTTCTCCTGTGATAGTAACAGTGGGTAAATCAGTTATGGTAATGCTATATGGCTGCTGTGAACATCCGCTATCGTAACCTATTCCATTGTAATTTCCTGCGGTTAATAAATTATTGATAGCTAAATTTCCTCCAGGCGTAGAGAATGTTCCTGCGGGCAAATCACCTGTGGTCCAAGTTCCTCCAGCACCTCCTACCAAATTGAAGTCAGTAAGAAAACAGGTGTCTACGTCTATAATTGCTCCTATTCCTAAATTTTGAATAGTTACTTGATAGCTTCCCTCATAAGAACAACTATTAGCAGAAACGAAAGTATAAGCTGCAGTGAATGTCTCATTGGCAGTTAATGGCCCAAAATCTGTCAGTATATCTCCTATGGTAAACGTAGCGGCCATTCCTGTAGAAACATTGCTATTTCCTGAATCAGTTAAATCCCATGTAAGCGCTCCTCCAGCTGGGACAGTAAGACAATCTAGGCCTATCTCTTCTGCTGTTTCTGTCTCACAAAAAGAAAGATCAGCACATGACTCGGTGGGCATTTCATCCAGTAAAATCGTTACCTCAGCACATGCCTCACATCCGTTATCATCTGTTACAGAAACTGAATAGCCTCCAGCAGTGGTTACAGTATAATCTATAGCAGTCTCAGTAGGAATAGCAGAAGCAGCGTTGCAAAGCCCATTATTCCACTGGTATGACAGAATTCCTGTGCCAGCAGCATCTGCGCTAATATCTTGAGTACTTCCTGCAGAATTACAGATGAACGTGTCTCCTAAAAGAGCCACAGTAGGGTTTTCGAAAATGACAATCTGATATGGCTGCTGAGCACATCCATCATTATAAGTAATGCCTGTATAAGTGCCGTTTGTTAATGCACCATTAATGTTCAAATTTCCTCCAGAGATGCTAAAAGTTCCTGCAGGTAAATCACCTGAATTCCAGTTGGCATCAACTCCTCCTACTAAAGGAAATGCGCTGCCAAAACAAGACTCCTCGATGGTCACTGTGCTTAACCCTAATTGGTTAATCGTAATAGTATAATCTCCGCTATACTCGCATCCATTAGCGGAAGTGAGTTCGTAAGAAGCTGTGAATGTATGGTTAGCTGTTAAAGCACCATAATCTGCCAGCAGATCTCCTACTGAATATGTATTAGGAATATTAGTGGACACCGTGCCATTAGATTCGTCTGTAATAGTCCAAATAATAGTCCCTCCAACTGGAACAGTAGCACAGCTTAGTCCTACTAAATTAGAAGTTTCAGTTTCACAGAACGAAACATCAGCACAAGATTCTGTAGGAGCTGACTCTTCTGTTACTGAGTGTTGAGCGCAAGCCTCACATCCATTGGAATCAGTAATTTGCACCGCGTAAGTTCCTGAAGAAGTAACCTCTAGAATCCCTCCTGTTTCTCCCATAATTTCTGTGGCCAAACCGGACTGCCATTGAGCACAAGTTCCTTCAAACCACTGAAAACTGGTTCC
>Ga0209712_10000949_pt1 | contig 24913 bp, 22 predicted proteins | sample ArcOceMetagenome_FD_187443 | JGI IMG/M metagenome (GOLD analysis project Ga0209712, IMG submission 187443) | Marine eukaryotic phytoplankton communities from Arctic Ocean - Arctic Ocean - Greenland ARC118M Metagenome (SPAdes) (version 2) | ecosystem: Environmental > Aquatic > Marine > Oceanic...
GGTTGAGTGGCTTTGACCACAAACTGACTAAATGGATTATAAAAATCCGCTCTAGCAAATTGTAACCATAGGCGTAATAACACCACCATTAAATAAAGGTTAAAAACAAAATCAATTAAAAACTGAACTGAACTCATATTCTGCGTTTTCCTAGGTATAAAAAGTATCTAAAAATAGTATCTTTAAAAAGGTCTTAAAATTGCTTAGCCATTTCTTCGGCGCGTTTAACCGCGGCTTGCATGGCATTGGCGACTAGTTGCTCTAATCCTTGCTGCTGAAACGACTCTATAGCCTTGGCAGTTGTACCACCTTTAGAAGTAACTTGGGTACGCAACTCGCTTAATTCAAGGTGAGGATTGTGACAAACCATTTCAGCCGTACCTAACATTGCTTGCTGAACCATCAATCGAGCTGTTGCAGGATCAAATCCCTGCTGCTGTGCTTCTTTTTGCATCGCTTCTAAAAATAAGAAAAAGTAGGCTGGACTGCTTCCTGCAGCCGCAATAACCCCGTTTATCATTGACTCTTTTTCAACCCAAGCTATTTCTCCTACTTGGCCCATTAAGTCGGCGGCATATTGTTTATCAATTTTGTTGACATTGGTATCTGCAAATAGACCAGTCATGCCTTTACCTAAAGCGCTAGGAGTATTGGGCATAGTGCGAACAATAGAAAATTCTGCGCCAAGCATTTGTTGTAGCCTTGCTGTAGTGATGCCGGCAGCGATAGATACAAAAAGTTTGCCGCTTAAGTTCTGTTGCTGTGCCAACTTGGCACATACCTGCTCCATCAGCTGTGGTTTTACTGCAAGCACAATTACATCTGATACATTCACCGCTTCTATATTGTCTTGGGTGACCTTAATGGAAAAATCAGCCTGCAGAGCGGATAGTTTTCCAATTGAAGGATTACTGGCTGTTATCAATTCTGCAGGATAAGCATTTTTGACCAAGCCACTAACAATGCTTTTTGTCATATTGCCCGCGCCAATAAAGGCTATTTTTCTGTGTTGCATGATTATCCTTGTGTTTCTTGTTTTGTTGGCACTATTTGCGCGAGCCAAAAATGGCGGTACCTACTCTAACCATAGTACTAGCGTTGTTAATAGCGTTTTGCATATCACCTGACATGCCCATAGATAAGGTATCGACTGATGAATAGTGCTTTTTAAGGTCTTCAAATAATTTTGCCATGCGTGTAAAACTAGCTGTTTGTTCTGCTTCAGGTTGATTGGCCTTCGTAATAGTCATCAGTCCGCGCAGAGTAAGGTTAGGCAGTTCGGAAATAGCTTTGGCAAAGTTGTTGAGTTCGTCCGGGTTTATCCCCGCTTTGTTTTTGTCATCGTCAATATTGACTTGAATACACACGTTTAAAGTTTGCTGAGGTGGTGTTTGGTCATTCAAGCGCTGGGCAATTTTGAGCCTGTCGATTGCTTGCACCCAATTAAAGTTTTCGGCCACCAAACGGGTTTTATTCGATTGCAATGGGCCAATGTAATGCCATTCAATATCATCAAGTGTTTGTAACGCTTGTATTTTTTCTACGCCTTCTTGTACGTAGTTTTCACCAAACAAACGTTGTCCAGCTTCATACGCTTGCACAATATCAGATACGGGTTTGGTTTTACTCACCGCTAGCAATTTCACCGCATTTGATGGACGATGTGCATCTAAGGTAGATTGCTCGACGGTTATTTGTACGCTTTTGAGTCGTTCTGCTATGGTTTCCATATTGCAACTTGATATACGGAGAATATTGCTTGGATATTACCGAACTTTTAGCCTTTAGTGTTAAAAATAAAGCCTCTGATTTACATCTTTCTGCTGGTCTACCACCTATTATTAGGGTCGACGGCGAGATGAGAAAACTAAATATACCTGCCCTTGATCATAAAGAAGTGCATGCTTTGATTTTTGAAATCATGAATGATAGGCAGCGAAAGGAATATGAAGAGAACCTCGAAACCGATTTTTCCTTTGAAGTAAAAGATTTGTCACGCTTTAGGGTTAATGCATTCGTGCAAAACCGTGGTGCTGCTGCTGTGTTAAGAACCATCCCAAATGAAATTTTAAGTTTAGATGATTTAGGCGCTCCGCAAATATTTAAAGAAATCATCAATCAACCCACTGGCATTATACTTGTGACTGGTGCTACTGGTTCGGGTAAAAGTACCACTTTGGCAGCCATGGTTGATCATATTAACTCTACTAAACGTGAGCATATTTTAACGATTGAAGATCCCATAGAATTTGTCCATGAAAACAAACTTTGTGTGCTCAATCAGCGTGAAGTGCATAGAGACACTCATAGCTTCAACAACGCGCTACGCTCTGCATTACGTGAAGATCCCGATATCATTTTGGTAGGTGAATTACGAGATTTGGAAACTATCCGCTTAGCTATCTCGGCCGCTGAAACAGGACATTTAGTGTTTGGTACATTACACACCAACTCGGCACCTAAAACGATTGATAGATTAATTGATGTGTTCCCTGCAGCGGAAAAATCGATGATACGTTCTATGTTATCTGAGTCGTTGCGTGCAGTTATTTCACAAACATTGCTGAAGAAAGTCGGCGGTGGAAGAGTTGCCGCACATGAGATTATGCTGGGTATTCCGGCTATTCGAAATCTCATCCGCGAAGATAAAGTGCCGCAAATGTATTCGGTTATTCAAACAGGTCAATCTCATGGGATGCAGACTATGGATCAATGTTTACAGAAGTTAGTTGCCCAAGGCCTTATTTCGGCTCAAGATGCGGCGTCAAAATCAATCGATAAAAAACCGACCTCTAGTTTCGGGAATTAATTATGGAACTCACACCTTATTTAGAAGAGATGCAAGGCCTAGGCGCATCAGATTTATTTATTACAGTTGGTTTTCCTGTAAGCGCAAAAGTAAATGGTCAAATGACGCCCATAGGTGGCAGTAATCTAAGCGAAGAAGACGCTCTGGCCTTAGTGCATGATGCTATGAGCGACAAGCAAAAGGATGAATTTGAACAAACTAAGGAATGTAACTTTGCTATCGCCCGCGATGAAATAGGCCGTTTTCGTTGTAGTGCTTTTTGGCAGCGCGATATGGCCGGTATGGTAGTGAGACGTATTGTTACGCAAATTCCTCAAGTTTCAGAGCTAGGCTTACCTGAAGTATTAAAAGACGTGATTATGTCTAAGCGCGGATTGTTGTTATTTGTAGGTGGTACAGGTACAGGTAAATCAACCTCTTTAGCAGCATTGATTGGACATAGAAACCAACATTCAAAAGGACATATTCTGACTATCGAAGATCCCATAGAATTTGTGCATGAACATGCCAATTGTGTGGTCACTCAACGAGAAGTGGGCATCGATACTAAGTCTTTTGACGACGCATTAAAAAGTTCATTACGCCAAGCGCCTGATGTGATTATGATTGGTGAAATTCGCTCCATGGAAACCATGGAATACGCCATGTCTTTTGCTGATACCGGGCACTTATGTGTGGCGACGTTACATGCCAATAATGCCAACCAAGCGATCGAACGTATTATGCATTTGGCACCATCTGATCAGCATGAAAAGTTACGTTTTGATTTAAGTTTGAACATACGCGCTATCGTTGCTCAGCAATTAGTACCCACGCCAGATGGTAAAGGCCGAGTGGCAGCTATCGAAATATTACTAAACTCCCCATTGGTTACTGACCTTATTCAGCGAAACGAAATTGGCGGCTTAAAAGAAGCGATGAAGAAAGGCAAAGAAATGGGCATGCAGAGTTTTGATATGGCCTTATATGACTTGTATAAAGCTGACAAAATTACTTTAGACCATGCTATCCATCATGCCGATTCGCCAAACGATTTACGTCTTATGATTAAACTAGACTCGGATGAGGGCAATCAACTTGGCTCGTTGTCTAATGTTTCGATTGATATGGACTAGGGACAACCTTGAATAAAGTTTACAGTCACCATGATCGCTTTATGGTCTTTCAAATCAAACAATTGCTTGATGAAAAAGGTATCCCTTGTTTTGTGAAAAATGAATTTGCGATAGGTGCCATGGGTGAACTATCTCCTATGGATGTATTGCCTGAAGTCTGGATTAGTGATCCTGAATGGTTACCCAAGGCGCAACAGTTTGTAGCTGACTTTGAACATCAACCAGTAGGCTCATCTGCTTGGATATGCAGCAAGTGTCATGAACAAAATGGCGCAAGTTTTGAGCTGTGTTGGCAATGTGGCGAAGATAGCGTTGTTTAGATTCATCTTCTATAGACATCAAAAGTTAAAGCGCTATGCCACTCAATAAATCTGATTCTAGCCAAATAGAAAACTTTGTTGAAGCCATGTGGCTAGAAAAGGGGTTGAGTGAAAATACCCTGAGTGCCTATCGTTCTGATTTAACCAAGTTTGCACTTTTTCTTGCAAAACAAAGTGAGACAGATTGTTCGGTACAGTTGGTTGATTTTGAACAAGATATTTTAAAGCAATATCTGGCCATACGTTATGAAGGTGGCTTATCTGGGCGTAGTACATCACGCTTTTTAAGCAGCTTACGTAGCTTGTGCCAATATATGCTTAGGCAAAAAATTCGCAGTGATGACCCTGTTAGCCTGCTGCAAAATCCCAAACTTGGGCAATCACTTCCTAAAACGTTGACCGAATCACAAGTCTTAGATTTATTAAGTGCGCCCAATACTGACGACCCTATCCAATTGCGTGACAAAGCCATGTTAGAAGTGTTGTATGCCACCGGCTTACGAGTGACCGAACTCGTTAGTTTACGACTGGATCAATTGAGTCTTCAGCAAGGTGTGGTCAGAGTCACAGGTAAAGGAAATAAAGAGCGACTGGTGCCGCTAGGCGAAGAAGCAGTTGACTGGGTTTCGATTTTTTTAAAACAAGGGCGAGGCGCGTTACTTAAATCAGAAAGTGATATTATCTTCCCCAGTAAACGCGGCGTGGCCATGACCCGTCAAACATTTTGGCATCGGATTAAGCTCTATAGCAAAATAGCTAATATTCAAACTGACTTGTCGCCGCATACTATGCGCCATGCCTTTGCTACTCATTTACTCAATCACGGAGCTGATTTGAGGGTTGTACAAATGTTGTTGGGGCATAGTGATCTATCTACCACGCAAATTTATACACATGTGGCGACTGAGAGATTACAAAAGCTTGTTGCGGATCATCATCCAAGGGGATAATGGTCATTAATAAACCTGTAGATGGGTATACATACTTAAATGCCGTTGGTTTACACCTTGGGTTCAGCTAAACTAACCCCATAATCTATTTGAAATTATTTCCCTTATTTGGGGTCATATCAATAATGTAATTATTTGGAAAACCTATGAAAAAGTGGACAAAAATCAGCACTATTTTTAGTGGCTTAATGCTAACCCTTAGTTTTAACCTGTCTGCAGCGGATGAAACAGCTAATCATGAACAAGTAAAAACCAAGCTTCAAGCTTCCCTAGGTATGCAAATAAGCTCAATTGGTGATGCGCCAGTACCTGGCTTATTGCAAATAATGACAGAGAAAGGTTTGTTTTATACTAGCCAAGATGGCAAATATTTGTTGCAAGCTCGTATTTATAATATTGAAGACGGTATGCGCAATATCTCTGAAGAAGCTCTCGGCAATGTGCGTTTAGGTGGTTTAGCGCAATTCAATGAAGCTGTTATCGAATATAAAGCAGATAACGAAAAATATGTGGTTAATATATTTACTGATATCACCTGTGGTTATTGCCGTAAGTTGCATAACGAAATGGATCAATACAATGACCTAGGCATTACTGTTCGTTATCTCGCTTTCCCTCGTAATGGTATTAATAGCAGCTCATATACTGATATGGTTTCAATTTGGTGCGCCGATGATCAACAAGAAGCTATGGATAATGCTAAAGCTGGTGAAACCGTTCCTAATAAAAAATGTGAAACTAAAGTTGCCGAGCAATATGCATTTGGTCAGAAAATCGGTGTAAACGGTACCCCAAATATCATTTTGCCTGACGGTTCGGTTATTCCAGGTTACCAACCGCCTAAACAACTTGAAGAAGCACTAAAAGCCATAATGTAGATCGTTCATTCAGTTTATTATTAAGCCTGTATTGATTTAATACAGGCTTTTTTATTTTCACTTCCCCAATGGGTAAATATTTAAGTGCAAATCAGCCGCAGACAAAAAAAAGATAGCCAACACCTTCCTGATCCGTTGCATCCAAGATTAAAACAAATATATGCCGACAGAGGTGTGGAGGACTCAGCACAGCTCAATCGCAGTGCAAAAGCACTGTTGCATTACAATCAATTACAAGGTGTTGAGAAGGCAGTTAGTTTGTTAGCTCAGGCTATAGCGAGCAACCAAAAAATCATAATTGTCGGTGACTTTGATGCTGACGGTGCCACAAGTACCGCGTTAAGCATGATGTCTTTGGGTATGATGGGCTCAACTAATCATGATTATTTGGTCCCCAATCGTTTCGACTTTGGTTACGGTTTAAGCCCAGAGATTGTCGAAGTAGCGGCTCAGCAACAAGCAGAAGTGATCATGACAGTCGACAATGGTATTGCTTGTTTTGCTGGTGTTGAAAAAGCTAAATCTTTGGGTATAACTGTTATTGTTACAGATCATCACTTAGCTGCTGAATCACTGCCCATTGCCGATGCAATAGTGAATCCCAACCAACCAGGCTGTGGATTTTTGTCTAAAAATTTGGCAGGAGTTGGTGTGGCATTTTATTTAATGCTGGCACTGCGAGCGGAGCTAAAATCTAATGGCTGGCTTGAACAACAAGGGTTACCCGTTCCAAATTTAGCAGATTTACTAGATGTGGTGGCACTAGGCACCGTGGCTGATGTTGTGCCATTAGATGAAAACAATAGAATATTGGTACATCAAGGTTTACAGCGTATCCGCAGCGACAAATGTCGTCCGGGCATACAAGCGATAATTGAAGTTGCTGGTAAGGAGAGAAGTCGTTTAGTTGCCTCTGATTTGGGATTTGTAGTAGGACCACGGCTGAACGCAGCTGGGCGCTTAGATGATATGTCTTTGGGTATTGAATGTTTAATAACTGATGATCATGCACGCGCCAGGCAAATAGCAGTTCAGTTAGACAGCTTAAATCGTGAGCGACGCGAAATCGAAGGCTCGATGCAGCAAGAGGCGGTTAAGGCTTTGGATGGGTTAAACCTTGAAGCGAGTAATTTACCCTATGGATTAGTGCTGTACCAAGCTGATTATCACCAAGGTGTCATTGGTATTTTAGCGGGACGTATTAAAGATAAATATTATCGTCCGACTATCGCTTTTGCTCATCAGGATGATGATATTTTAAAAGGATCAGCCCGCTCTATACCTGGTTTGCACATTCGTGATTTGCTTGAAGAGATAAATAGCCGTTATCCCGATATTATTAGCAAATTTGGTGGTCATGCGATGGCAGCTGGACTCAGTTTGCCATTAAAAAATCTATCTGCATTTGAGCAAGTGTTTCATCAAATAGCAGAAGAAAATCTAAAAGGTAAACCTTTAGCCGGTGAATTGATCTCTGATGGTGAGTTACATGCCGAAGACTTAACGTTAGCTTTTGCTCAATGTTTGAAAGAGGCTGGACCTTGGGGGCAGGGGTTCCCTGAACCACTTTTTGATGGTGAATTCCAACTAATGGATCAACGCCTAGTGGGCAGTAAACACTTAAAAATGATGGTTAAACATGAAAGTGGAGTGTTAATCGATGCCATTGCTTTTAATGTCGATTTGGATCAGTGGCCTAATTCACAATGCCGTCATGTGAATCTCGCTTATAAGTTAGATATCAATGAATTTCGCGGCAGGACTAGTTTGCAGTTAATGGTCGAGGGTGTGCTCGCTTTATAGCATTATCAAGCAAAATCTCAAATTACCTGTCACCAAAGTGAGTGAATAGAAAAAGCAAAAGATTATTTACCACAGAGGAAAAGGAGGTAAATTAGATTTATGGATGTGTGGGAATGTGAATATTTATAACCATTATTTATGCTTACTCGGTGCGCGGCACCCGGTGCAGCGAAGCCTCCGTTTTCTTTGTGGTTCAATATCTTTATTCTTTTGCTCTTATCTTTTCTTATATCCCAAATTACCGGAATTGCATAACGCTGGCAAATGAACGAGTTCTGATTAACCCAGACCATAAAGTGGCTGGGGAAAATGAGTGCAGCCAATAAATAGGCAGATTCAAGGCTATGAATACGCATTTTGCGGTGAGTTGGGTCGATAACCTGAGTCCGGGAGAAGCAACACCTGTAAGCACAGTTATTTTTGCCTCTCTATCTCTGCGTTCATCGTTATGAGTGAAAAATGGCTAAACAACATCACTTACCCATAAAACACTAGATCAAGGGCGTTGGCATAGATTAATTCTTTGAAATACCGAATTAAAAATTTAGTCCTTCGACATTCCTTATCCCGAAATCAGGTTATTTATTTATGTACTTTACGATAAGTGCTAGAATTGTTTTTTTAAATAAATTTATTAGTGGTCATGGTCAAAAAAACCGATGTAGAAAAGTTACTGGATAAGCACGATAACCTTACTCATTCAGAAGAGTTGGTTGTTGTTTCACATGTCCAACGCAAAGATGATGATTGGTTTATGAATATCTTATTGGTTGAGGGTACAGAAGTGCCTTTTAAATTCCGACGAAGAAAAACATATAAAAATCTGACTGGCGCGCGAGTCAATTTAACTTATTATCCGATGACCGAAGAAATTGCCGGTATGGAATTTGAAGCTATGAAAGTTGTGCGGATAAAAGTGAGTTAGTCTTAGATTGATTAATAAGGGCTTTACTGTTGGTACCTGAGCAACTTACTGGCTTTTTGTTACATCGACGCTCATATCGAGAAACCAGCTATCTCACCGATTTATTTACCCTTGAACTAGGTAAAGTCAGTGCCGTTGCCAGAGGTGTCCGTGGCAATAAAAGCGACAAAAAAAGCTTATTGCAGTCATTTCAGCTTTTGCTGTTATCGGTTTCAGGTAAACATGAATTACGTAACCTCAATCAATTGGAATCGGCCGGTCCCATGTTACCCCTTGTTGGCCATCAATTATTTTCAGCCATGTATTTGAACGAGTTACTCAATCGGTTGTTACCTAAAGAAGTACCTCATCCTGAACTATTTTTATCCTATCAACAAAGTCTAAATTGGTTGGCAAGTGGTGGCGATATTGAACCCTGTTTACGTCAATTTGAATTATCGTTGTTGGATGACATGGGCTACGGTATTGATTTTACTCAAGATTATGAAAGTGGCCAAACTGTCGAGGCTGATATTGATTATTGTTTGATACTAGAAAGCGGAATTAGACGTATAGACGTTACTGTGCAAGGATCTATTCCGCAAGGAAGTAATCGCTTCAGTGGAGAAGCATTGCTACAAGTGAGTAATAATGTCTGGACGCCAGAGAGTCTTCAGTGTGCAAAAAGAATAACCAGAATGGCACTCTCGCCGCTTCTAGGTCGTAAACCTTTAAAGAGCAGAGAGTTGTTTCAACAAACTTGGGCGGCTACTAAAGCAGCCAATATTGGGGATGTGAAATGAAGGAAATTTTACTCGGTGTGAATATTGATCACATCGCTACCTTACGAAATGCCAGAGGCACCACTTATCCCGATCCTGTTCATGCGGCAGAAATGGCAGAAAGAGCTGGGGCTGATGGAATTACGGTGCACTTGCGTGAAGACAGACGGCACATTAATGATCGTGATGTGCGGATCCTCAAACAAACTATTCAAACTCGTATGAATCTTGAGATGGCAGTGACCGAAGAAATGCTACTGATTGCAGAGCAAATAGGTCCCGAATTTTGTTGTTTGGTTCCCGAGAAGCGAGAAGAATTAACCACCGAAGGCGGCTTAGATGTTGCTGGAAACCAATCGAGAATGAATTCTGCCTGCGCGCGTTTATCGAAAGCAGGGATTTTGGTGTCGTTATTTATTGATGCCGATAAAAAACAAATTGATGCAGCTGTTGAAGCGAATGCGCCTTATATTGAAATTCACACTGGCCAATACGCAGATGCTAAAAACGAAGCAGAGCAACAAAATGAGTTAGATATCTTGATTGAGGGAATTCAGTATGCTCATTCAAAAGGCCTGAAGGTTAATGCTGGCCATGGTTTGCATTACCACAATGTCAAACCTATCGCAGCCATACCCGAGTTATATGAACTTAATATTGGCCATGCAATTATTGCTCGTGCGGCATTTGATGGTTTGCATCAGGCTGTTACAGATATGCGCAGATTAATGCAAGAAGCGAGAGTTTAAGCCCTGTGGCAATTATGGGGCTGGGCACTGATATAGTGGAAATAGCCAGAATTGCTAAGCAATTAGATAAATCACATCGTTTAGCTGAGCGTGTATTAACCGCAACAGAAATGCATACGTTTAACGCTCAAAAATTTCCTGAACGATTCTTAGCTAAACGTTTTGCCGCGAAGGAAGCGGCGGTTAAGGCACTCGGCACTGGCATTGGAAGCGGAGTCAGTTTTCAAAATGTCGAAGTGGTAAGTTTAGACTCTGGTCAGCCCACACTGGTTTTTTCTGGCAAATTTGCCGAGTTATGCGAAAAATATGATATTAATCGCAGTTTTATTTCGATTTCTGATGAACAATATTATGCGATGGCCACTGTTGTTTTAGAGTCTAGCTAAATTTAAACAGCTATTAACTATTGGCTGTTTGCGCACTAATTTGGTGCTATCAAGCGCAAGCATGATGCAGCTTCAATCAATTCAGCTGTTTTATGCCTCTTAATTGAAGTGGTGTGCGCAATAAAATGTTGGCTCGTAATATGAAAGGAATTTACAAAAAGGTGAGTTAGTTCATCTTTTACTACTCAACTATTGCTTTACCTACCTAATCAGATCTAGGTGAAGTAGGACAGATTTATATGGTTTCAATTCGAACAGTACATGAAGATCAACGCCCACCTTTTGATGAATGGTTGGCAGGTTTAAACCTGCCTGAGGCAAGTAAACAAAAACTCAGAGATGTATCAGATACCCCTGAAATACTGTTGATTGGCCAGGAAATGGTAGAGATCCTGCACGAATTACACATGGATGATGAAACCTTACAAGCGGCGCTAATTTATCCCTATTGTGAAGTGCATCAATTAGAAGAAGAACAAATTACTGAGCAGTTTGGCGAAGGTATTCAAAAGCTCATCGTTGGCGTGCGACGCATGGACGCGATTAAATCCTTGCATACACGTGCCAACAGTAAAAAGAAAAATGATGAAGTGCAGATTGATAATGTGCGTCGAATGCTGTTGGCTATGGTAGAAGATGTGCGAGCAGTGGTGCTTAAGCTTGCCGAACGTATTTGTACCTTACAAAAAGTCAAACATGAAGATGAAGAAACCCGGGTTTTGGTCGCCCGCGAATGTGCCAATATTTATGCGCCGCTAGCGAATCGTCTAGGTATTGGCCAGTTGAAGTGGGAATTAGAAGATCATTCTTTTCGTTATTTACATCCCAATACCTACAAAAAAATTGCAGAATTATTAGACGAACGCCGCGCTGACCGTCAGCTCTATATCGAAGATTTTGTTGGCGAGTTACAAGCTGTATTAGACGCACAAAATATCAAAGCTAAGGTTTATGGCAGGCCTAAACATATTTACAGTATCTGGAAAAAGATGCAAAAAAAGCATCTTGATTTCGAACAACTTTATGATATTCGAGCAGTGCGTATCATCGCTGAGCGTTTACAGGATTGTTATGCCGCTTTAGGCGTAGTGCATGCCAGTTGGAAACATATCCCTAACGAATTTGACGATTATATTGCGACGCCAAAAGCCAATGGTTATCAATCTATTCATACGGTGACCTTGGGTAAAGAAGGTAAAACCATCGAAATTCAAATCCGTACCGCTCAAATGCATGAAGATGCTGAGTTAGGTGTGGCCGCTCATTGGCGCTATAAAGAGGGAACGACTTCAAGCCGATCTGGTTATGAAGAACGGATTAACTGGCTGCGTAAAATTCTGCTTTGGCAAGAAGAGGTCGCAGATAGTGGCGATCTAGTTGAAGAGCTGCGCAGTCAGGTATTTGATGATCGCGTTTATGTGTTTACTCCCAGAGGTGATGTGGTGGACTTGCCGCTTGGTTCAACACCATTAGATTTTGCTTATTATATTCATAGCAATGTAGGACATCGATGTATAGGCGCTAAAATAGTGGGCAGGATCGTGCCTTTTACTTATGAGCTACAAACCGGGGATCAGGTTGAAATTCTCACCGGTAAACATTCAAACCCTAGTCGAGACTGGATGCATCCTGGTTTAGGTTACGTATATTCATCTCGTGCTCGTGCCAAAATTCAAACCTATTTTAAGAAACAAGACAAAAGCAAGAATCAACAAGCGGGTAAAGAGTTACTTGATAGAGAATTAGGCAAACTCAATATTGAGTCGAAATTGGCTAGTGAAGCGACCACTCGTTTCAACATGCAAGGTCTTGATGACTTGTACGCTGCTATTGGCGGTGGCGATGTACGTATTATGCAAGTCGTACACTTTTTACAGCAAAAATATGAACCTGCACCAGAATTGATCATCAGGTCTAAAAAACCACAATCCGCAAAACTTAAAAAAGACAGCATAGTGGTGGAAGGTGTTGGTAATTTGTTGAATCAAATTGCTGGCTGCTGCCAACCCCTACCCGGTGAATCTATATTAGGTTATATCACTCAAGGGCGAGGTGTCAGTGTACATCGAGAAGACTGTGAGCAACTCAATAACTTATTAGACCAACACCCCGAACGACAAATTGATGTTAATTGGGCGAGCAATATACAAGCGGCTTTTCAAACTAAATTACATGTTTTGAGCGATGACAGAGCTGGCGTTTTACGGGATGTGACTACGGTTATCGCTAACGAGCAGGTTAGTTTGCTTGGCGTTAACAGCATCAGTGATACTAAATTAAACAGAGCCAAAATAGAGTTAAGCTTAGAAGTGAAGAATCTGTCTAGTTTGTCAAAAGCCATGAGCCGGTTGCAGCTGATTAAAGGTGTCACTGAAGTGATAAAGGTAGATAAGTAATATGCCCCAAAATAATGAAGAACAGGGCCAATTGTCACGTTTATTAGCGATTATAGAGCAATTACGGGATCCAGAAACAGGATGCCCATGGGATCAAAAACAAAGTTTTGAAAGCATAGTTCCTCACACAATAGAAGAAACCTACGAAGTCGCCGATGCCATTTTTAGTGGCGATATGCAGGATATCAAAGATGAGTTGGGGGACTTATTATTTCAAGTTGTGTTTTACGCCCAGCTTGGAAAAGAGCAAGGAGATTTTGATTTTGAAGGTATTGCCCAGGCCATTAGTGATAAATTGATTCGGCGTCATCCCCATGTGTTTGATAAGACAGAAAATAAAACACCAGGTGAACTCAACAATCAGTGGGAACAAATAAAAGCACAAGAGCGAACCAATAGAGGCCAAGAATTAGATACCAGTACCTTGGCTAATATTCCTCAAGGCATGACACCTCTGCTACGTGCACAAAAAATCCAGAAAAAATGCTCTAAAGTGGGTTTCGACTGGACTGAGTTGCCACCAGTAGTCGATAAAATTCATGAAGAAATACAAGAAGTGTTGGCTGAAGTGAATGTATCAGAACCTGATCAGCAGGCAGTGGAAGAGGAGATTGGTGACTTATTATTTGCTGTCGTTAACTTAGCTAGGCATACATCAGTCAACGCTGAAACTGCATTAATTAAAGCCAATCGCAAATTTGAAAAACGTTTTAGGCAAGTTGAGCAAGTGATTGAGAAACAAGGACTTAGCATGGAGTCTGCTAATCTGCAGCAAATGGAAGCCGCTTGGCAGTATATTAAAAGTCTATAAATATACAAATTATTTTCCCAGTCCATAAACTTTTTAGCTTTGTACTTCGACTTACATATATCTTTGAAACAAACACACTAGGTGTGCTTGATGAAAAAAATTTTAGTAGGGATGGGTGTTTTTTGGTTTGTTTTGATATTGATGGGTGCCACAATATCGTTGGTTGAAAGTCAAAAAAGAGCCTCTTGCGATAGATTAGCGACGTTGTCATCAGTCGATGAATTCAATGAGACCAGCTCACAAAAAGGGTATGCCTTACACTTTCCTGTTCGCTGAAGCTTTTCTTATAGATATAAAAAAGGCAGGGTAATAATAAATACCCTGCCTTATAAAGTGATTTTTAGTTATTAGACTTTATTTCTCAATCTGAATGTCAAGCCAAGTAAACATAATAACATCCAGCTTAAACTACCACCGCCTGAAGAGTTTGGTGTCACAGGTGGACGAACTACGGGAGGAACGACTACTACAGGGGTAAATACTAGATTACGGATAAAGCCTTTATCTTGGCCATCAGCCGCATTAAGGTCTTTATTATAAGTCCAATTGATTACATTTGTACCCTCAGCTAGATCAACACTAAATTCAGTGAAAGCAACTTCTCCAGATATGTAGTCAATCAATATGTCGTTCACGTATAGATAAAGTGCATCGTAAGGTTCAAATTCAGGGTCCGTTTCTACTAAGTCAGTATTCTCTTCCGAAGATACCGACCAATCGAATGTTAGAACACCTTCACCTACGATTTGAGCAATAAATATACTGTCTTGCACGTCACCTGTTGTGCCACTTTCGATCCCTTCGCCCCCAGGCTCAGTGTTAGCTGTCCATCCGGAAGCACCATTTAAGCCACCACTAAACAAACTGACTGCGTCAGATGCACTGCCGACTATTGCTGATAATTCAACGGCTGAGATTAATGTTGTGCCAGTAACTATGGCACCACTTGTTTGGACTTGGTTATCGTCAGCAGTAAAAGTGAGTTCTGCAGTTACGTCGTTAGCTGATGCTGGAAGATAATTGATGCTAAGTTGACAGCTACTGGCTGCATCTAAAGTTGCACAATTACTGGCGTCCAAAGTAAAGTCACTTGAGCCAGAAAGCTCGAAGTCGAGCCCAACATTAATTTCGCTATTGTTAGTGACTGTAAGTTCGGTAGTTTGCACTTCACCTTCAATACCTAAACCAAAATCATGGCGCTGGGTAACAGCAACACCCTCAGTGATTGCTGACATCCACTGTTTGTATTGCGATACTCGAGTATAAACGCCTGGATAGTCTTGTGCGGCACAACCTATGCCCCAGCTTACAATACCCACTTGCTGAACACCTGAACCGGTATTGATGACTAATGGTCCACCACTGTCACCTTGGCATGAACCTTTGCCTCCTTCTGGAATAGCTGCGCAAAGCATATTAGCCGTTACTAAAGATCCGTCAGAATTTAATGTGTCTTGGCATTGCTCATTTGTCATAAGTTGTAAGTCAACTTTATGCAAAATATCAGGAAAATCTGCGGTGGGGCCATCGCCTGGAGCATAACCTAATCGGCCACCCCAGCCAGCAACGGTTGCTAAGCTATTTTCGGTCGCATATTGATCTGTTACTTCTGGTTCAGCTATCTGCACAGCAGGTGCGTCCACAGAAGAAACAAGCTCTACAAGTGCAATGTCGTTGTCAAATTCTCCGGCTTCATAAAGAGGATGAATGAATATATTGGCGATATCAATGGCATTTTCAGCCCCATCAGCTAAGTCGTATTCACCTACATTCATTTTAAATCCAGATGGATTGCCGTCATCTACACAATGTGCAGCAGTGAGAACCCATTTATCTCCTAAAAACGAAGCACCACATGAGGAGTCTTGTTGTAATTCCGTTGTTGCACTTACTGATAACGAAGCTACACTTCCTACTTCTTCCAAAAGAATTAAACCATCTTCTCGGGTTATAGCAACAACAGGAATAGTACCAGTGTAATCATCCCCCATAGTGCCAGAGATATTACCCAGTTCTTCATTGTTATAAATAATGGCACCTATACCACCAGCTGCTTCGCAATTGTCTGCTTTTGCAGAAAAATCAACATCGCCTCGTTCTATCAAACACACGTTATCTGTTGCATCAGCACATACTGAGTCGCCAATTCCACAATCAATCATCTTGCCAGTCGCTTGACCTGCAGCTCCAAACGAAAAGGATCTTGTTTCGTAAATAACGTTGTTAACATCCAATGAAGTCAGCAAAGCATCAAATGTAAATACGTATGCCGTCATCCATGGCCAGTTTTCTTGAGTGGCTTCTTCGCCTCCAACAATACGTGTTTCAGCGATTTGATTATTCGCTTTGTTCGCTGGGGTTAATTGACCTTTTGCTGCTATGGCTGAGCCAGCAACAAAAAACAAAACTGAGGTTAGTCCTGTTTTTAATAATTTGTTTATCATAAATACTCCAAGTGATCTATTCACTAACTTTATACTGCATTAACTTACATTAACTTACATTAAGTTGCGTTGATACAGTTATTAGACCGCTATAGTCGGTGTTTATTTCCAAAATATCAACTGGCTAAAAGGTTAAACCTGGTTGTTTTCCAGTTGCCTTTGTGAAATATCGTAATATCATTATGAGTGTTGTTGATCTTATTTTTATCAAAAAAGAGTTCTACAAAAGAACTTTTTTGGAAGTGAAAGGGTACTAACCCCTATAAAAACCAAGGATATTCATTTTAATGCAATTTTTTAGAGCTTTTATTGTTCACATCGTAGTCTTCATTATTGCCATAGGCGTTGTATGGGGAGGCGGTGATGGCGGTCAGCTTTTAAATAGTGGTTTAGAAACTGGGCTGACTATTTTTGCTAGTTGTGCATTAATTGCCTTTCTTGTGCAGTGGATAGCGTTGATCCCAGCTTATTTACTTAAAACCGAACATTTTTATGACTTAACAGGCGGCGCTACCTATTTAGCCGTAATCGTTTTTGCCTTTATGCAAAGTGAACAACATGATTTACGTTCGATAATTCTAACCTGTCTGGTGGCTATTTGGGCGATTCGTTTGGCCAGCTTCCTATTCTTACGAGTACGTAAACAAGGATCAGACAGTCGTTTCGATGTTATCAAACTAAATTTTTGGCGTTTTTCTATCGCATGGACAGTGCAAGGACTATGGGTTCTTATTACCGCTGGTGCTGCAATTGCAGCTATTACCTCCAGTCAAAAAGTTGATTTTGGATGGATTGGAGCCTTAGGTCTGGCGCTCTGGCTAATAGGATTTTTATTGGAAGCTGTAGCTGACAATCAAAAACGCATATTTAGACAACAAAAAAATACTCACAAAGAATTTATTCAAACGGGGTTATGGGCTCGCTCACGTCATCCCAATTATTTTGGTGAAATATTATTATGGATAGGTGTCGCAATAATTGCTTATCCTGCTTTATACCAATGGCAACTTGTGACACTTGTTTCTCCCTTATTTGTGATTTTATTATTGACCAAGATTAGTGGGATTTCTTTGCAAGAAAAGCAAGCAGATGAACGCTGGGCAGATAACTCTGACTATCAAGCCTACAAAAAGCGTACCCCTGTATTGATCCCAAAGTTATTTGGGTAGAAACTTAAAAACATAAAAGGTGTTTAATCACAGAGGACAAAAGTAACGCGGATTGCTAAAAGCAATGTCAGTATTCTTTAAACCTTTCTTGCTCTGTGCTCTCCTTTTCCTCTGTGGTAAAAAGGCTTTTAATACTCTTCACCGAAAATGGCATATTCAAACCTAAAGTCTTTGCCTGTAGGCGCGATAACTAAGTACCTTTTCATTTTCAGCGATAAGCGTTTTGCTCGACACGGTCAATACAAGTCAACCAGATCTCAATGCTAGTAGCGATGCATTATTATCAAGTGACTATGAATTAAACGGTACGATTAATCGTGCTGCGAGTGAGGGGGCGAAATTTGCTTTAATACTCGCAATGCTTGAACAAGATTGCATTCACCGGCCACATCTAGAAAAGTCTAAAGAGCTAAATCAAAACCCTGAGCTTGATAGTGACATCAATCATTATCGCAGCAACCCTTTGAGCGCTAACGATACATATTGGAAAACCTGCCAACACACAAGTCAATTGATCCATAATGGTCAATTACATTCTGCCCAGCTATGGTTAGCTATGCATCCAGAACCTTTATCACAATTCAACAAACCAGATGCAATTGATGAAGATATTATCGCTAACTGCAGCATCAATACTCAAACACGTATGCAACAGGCCAGAGACAAAGTAGTTAAGATTGATGAAACTGGGTTGTATGATATCTTGCAACAACTAGAGCCCATTACTACTCAGCCATTTTATAATGTCAGCTAAAATCATCGATTGCTTTGTGCTTAAATTTCGGTAATCCAGTTGCAATGGCAACAACTCCAAAGACTAATATCAACATCGGATACCAGCAGTAAGGGGTTAACGCTAATGGTGATAAACCAGCAAGGCTAGCTGCGACTAAGAGTTGCCCTCCATATGGCACTAAGCCTTGAAATCCACAAGAAAAAATATCTAGCAAGCTGGCCGAACGTCTTGGATCTAAATCATATTTTATACCTAGATCTTTGACGATTGGACCAGTAGCAACAATCGCAATGGTGTTGTTGGCCGTGGCTATATCTAATGCACTGACTAATACTGCGGTACCGTATTCAGCGCCCTTTTTGCTGTTGATACGTTTGGTGATGTTGCTCACTAACCACTGGATGCCACCATAGGCTTTCATTAATGCAACTATACCTCCAATCATTAGCGCAATGGCAACCATATCTTGCATCCACCCCATACCCTTTTGAATGCTTTGCAACATAGAAGGCAAGGTAAATAAACCTTTTGTTAGACCAATTACACAAGCGCTGCCAATACCTACGCCTAATACACCAATTACGTTAACCCCGAATAATGCGCAACCAATGATCAAAATGTAGGGTAATATTAGCCAAGCATCGTAATCTTTAGAGGCGATTAGAGCGCTACCGTCAATTTCTACAAACATCAGTAATACAGCAGTTAATAACGCAGCTGGTAAAACAATGATCAGGTTGGCTTTGAATTTGTCTCTTAACTGCACACCTTGAGTACGTGTGGCGGCAATAGTGGTGTCAGAGATAAAAGATAGATTGTCACCAAACATAGCACCGCCAATGACGATACCTACAGCAAGAGGAATAGGTACGCCAAGGCTTTCTGCTAGGCCAATGCCAATAGGCGTAATGGCAGTAATTGTGCCCATAGAAGTGCCCATAGCAAAGGCAATAAAACTGGAAATCACAAATAGCCCGGGTAACAGGTAAGCGGTTGGCACATAATTGAGCGCCCAATTGACGGTGGCATCCCGCGCTCCTATGTCAATTGTGACCGCGTAAAAAGCGCCGGCAAGTAAAAAGATTATCGCCAGCAAGATGATCGTTTTATCGCCGCCACCTCGACAAAAAATATCGACTTTTTCAGGAATAGATAAGCTTGATGTTGAGTTGTTGAGCAATAAGGCAAAGCCGGCTGATATCGAAAAAGCAACCAGAATAGGCATGGTCGAAAAATCTTGTGTTAACACACCACTGCCAATTACCAAGAGCATAAATAACAGTATGGGTGTTAACCCCAAAAAACTCCCCTTAGACTGTTTTTCCATCAAGAGTTACCTTTAAATTTTTAACTAAAACAAAGAGCTAATGTTATAGCAAAGGGCTGGAGTGACAATAGTTTTAAGGTGGTTTTGAATACCTATCTGGATTCTTTAACGCCATTGCTGGGATTTCATATCGCATTATCAGCTTGAGAAAGATCAAGATCATCTGCATAAGCGAACAAAGAGGGCGCTCCACCAGTATGCCAAAAAAGCACTTCGTCTGTTTTTCCAATATTGCCCGAACGAATAAGGTGAATTAGCCCAGCCATGGCTCTTCCTGTATAAACTGGATCTAATAATATGCCTTCCAATTTGGCGGTTAATGCAATGGCTTCATTCTCTTGTGGTCCTAAAACGCCATAACCATCACCCACATAATCTGAATTTAAAATTAGCTCATTTTTTTGGAAGGTATAATCAAGGCCTATTAATTTTGCGGTACTGTTAACCAACTGAGTAACATGTTGATCAAATGGCAGGCTAGCATCTGTATCTTTGTCTATATTGATACCTACTAATTCAAAGGTTTTGTTGTAAATTTGTTTTCCTAGAATCAAGCCTGCATGAGTACCGCCAGAACTTGACGCAAATACCACATGAGAAAATTCACGGCCATCTTTTTGTTGCTGCAACTCTGCAATCGCATCAATAAATGACATTGCGCCTAACTCATTTGAACCCCCATAAGGCACAAGGTATGGCTTTTTACCCGCAGCTTTAAGCTGTGCAAATATGCGGGCTGTATCCTCCCCTTTTCGATTAGATCCTGTCCAATGTATGTGACAGTCGAAAAGATGATCTAGTAGCAAATTGCCTTGAGCTTTAAGCGGCGCTTCCCCGCCGAGTAATAAGTGACATTCTAAATTTAGCTTAGCTGCCGCAGCAGCAGTTTGACGACAATGGTTAGACTGAGCAGCACCTGCGGTAATGATCGTATCGCAGCCTTGTTTTAACGCATCAGCCAATATGTATTCTAGCTTTCTTGTTTTATTTCCACCCAAAGCCAGACCTGTCAGGTCATCTCTTTTCATGAATATTTTTGGGCCATCCAGAAACTGACTTAATCTTGATAATTCAATCAGTGGTGTGGGGAAATAACCTAACGACGTTTTCTCAATCTGTTTTAAGTGCATAGTCGGTCCTGTATTTACCCGTAATATGGTTCGAGTATATAATCATGAATGAGCTAATACGTCATTAGCTAAAGAGGCTTTAGGAAATCAATCGCTTAAACCCTGCAAGTTCAGAAGAATAAAGCAGACAATCGCTGTGGTAGCATCAATGAGTTTAATTTGTCATTATGCTGATAAAACGCCGACAGAACAGCTATCTACTGATAAAAATGAATCAAGTTGTGGTATGGATAAATTGCTAGAGCTATAACCATCTTAGCTGTTTGTTTCGCCATCAATTGAATTACAATAAGCGTCTTCGTAAATATATTCGGTCTGTGAAGTATTGGTTTTGCGGACTAAAACAATCAACAACTATGATCCCACAGGTTTTGGGCTAACGGATATGAAAATTAAAGACCCTTGTTTTACGTATTTCACCTCATCTATTGAAAAATATAACTCACCTGAACGTTTTACTTTCCCATTTTATTATCAGCCACACCCATTATGTATGTTGGCTGCAGAGCAATTACAGCAGCACCTTGTGACCCAAACTCAGTGGCAACATAACTTTGGGTTGTTTGATGATCCCAATAATATCATTGGTAAAATGTTTGGTGTGTTACTGGTTAAAAACCTTCAAGGAGAGTTAGGTTTTATATCGGCTTTTTCAGGTAAGTTAGCAAAGCAAAGTCAGCTCCAGGGTTTTGTGCCGCCGGTATTTGATTTATTAGATAAAGACAGTTTCTATTTGCCGATGCAAGTCACTATTAACAAATTAAATGAAAACATAAATGCGTTAGAAAATGCGCCGCAATTGGTCGTTTTAAAACAACAGTTAACCACATTAGAAGCAGAGCATACCCAGCAGTTATTGGTACTAAGGGGAGAGTTAGTAGGGAACCGTAAAGCGCGCAAAATACAACGGCAAACTCTGCAGAATAACTTAGATGCAACCATCACAGATAAAGAACTGAAAGAGTTAGCTCAGCAAAGTGTCTATGATAAATGGCGATTAAAAGATTTAACCGACCAGTCGCAACAATCAATAGGCCAACTACAGGTAAAGGTAGATGCGTTTATTGAGCGAATAGCTGAGTTGAAGTTATATCGAAAAACGTCATCAGCCGATTTACAAAATAGAATTTTTTCACAATATCAGTTTTTGAATAAAGAACTTCAACCTAAAAGTCTAGTGGATATTTTTGCAGATACCGCTCTTAAAATCCCACCGGCCGGTGCAGGGGAATGTGCCGCGCCCAAATTATTACAATATGCGTTTCATCAACAATTAACGCCATTGGCTATGGCAGAATTTTGGTGGGGAGCGTCGCCCAAATCAGAAATCAAAAAACATCAGCAGTATTACCCTGCATGCACAGGTAAATGCCAGCCAATCTTAAAACATATGTTGGCAGGTATGCAGTTGGATGAAAACCCATTGATTTGTAACTATGGGGAAGGTAAAAGTTTAGAAATCATTTACCAAGACGAAGACATTTTAATAGTGAACAAACCCACTGAGTTTTTATCTGTACCTGGAAAAGAAATATCCGATTCAGTATACCTACGAATAAAGCAGCAATATCCTGAAGCTTCAGGGCCACTCATTGTTCATCGACTCGATATGTCTACTTCAGGTTTGATGATTTTAGCGTTCAATGCACCAGCTAATAAATATCTACAAAAACAGTTTATCCATCGAGAAGTCCATAAACAATATATAGCTTTAATAGAAGGGTTGCCCCTAGAGGATGAAGGTGAGATAAATTTACCTTTAAGAGGTGATTTATACGATAGGCCTAAACAAATTGTTTGTCACCGGGATGGCAAACAAGCCAAAACATTTTGGCAAGTACTTGAACGTTACCCCCAGAGAAATCAAACGAGAGTGCTATTAACACCGCATACCGGGCGGACTCATCAACTTAGAGTGCATTGCGCACATGCGCAGGGATTAAATATGCCCATAGTCGGTGACGATTTATATGGAACACTTGCCAGTCGCTTACATTTGCATGCACAAAGCTTAAAAATCAAACATCCCATTAGTAAAAAAATAATGACATTTAAGGTTGATGCGGAATTTTGAGAGCTGATTAATTGTTAAGGACTTAATCAAAGTCCCCATTATAACTTAGTTAAATATTGGCAAATTACTCTTAAAAATTTAACTAAGTTACTAAGGGGATTTTTGTAAACAGTGTTTAGCCTGTGCAACCACAGTGGTTTTTGTTGTTCATATCAGAAGCAGACTATTCTGCAGGCTTTGCATTGTTGCTAACAAATGTGGTCTGAACGCCAGCCGCCGCGCGCCGGCCATCGTTGAATATCGCGAAGACCAGTGCAATTGTTGCTAACAAATGTGGTCTGAACGCCAGCCGCCGCGCGCCGGCCATCGTTGAATATCGCGAAGACCAGTGCAAAACACATTAAAACCATCACGATTGAAAACGGCAGCGCGCCAATTACCATCGCCGTCTTGATAGCCGCTGTACCACCAGAAATAAGCAGTCCAGCCACCACAAGACCAAGGGCAGCACCCCAGAAAAGGATATGTGGTCTAGCTTTGGGACCTTCGTCGCCACCTGCGTTGATAGTGTTAACAATCAACACTGCCGAGTCAGCTGATGTCACAAGGAAGGTCATCAACAGGACAACAATCAATAGTGTCATGCCCCATGATAACCATTCACTAACTGGCTCTAACATGAATTGTGTCATGGCAAAAATTTTGTCAGCGTTGGCCGCATCAAAAATGACACCGTTGGCGCCGCCATTTAGTTCCAAATCGATGGCAGTTCCACCGGCCCAAGCGAACCAAATAAAACACATAATTGATGGTACTAACATCGCACCAAGTACAAATTCACGTATCGTGCGCCCTCGTGAGATACGCGCAAGAAATAATCCTACAAACGGTGCAAATGCGATCCACCAAGCCCAATAAAATACTGGCCACCAGCCCTGCCACTGCGTCAGTAAGAATGCCTCTGATCCTTCAACGCCATCTGTCTTCCAGACATTAAAGCTCATCTCTGGCAGTGCGATAAGGTAATCCCACATGCCATAGAGTATCGCATTGCCACCAAAGAACGTTGCGCCAAAGATGATAAAGAATCCAAGTAGGATGATCGACAGAACCATGTTGATATTAGATAGCCATTTTATGCCTTTTCCAACCCCGGAAAGGGCCGACAAGGTCGAAGCTCCCATAATGATTATCAATGCAAAAATGATACCGAAGGTGGTTGCACCACCCTCTGCATTTACTAGGCCGTCAATACCAATGCGAGTCAGTCCTGCTACAAATTGTTCCACACCAAACCCAAGAGTCTGGGCAACACCCAAAATGGTCGCAACAACGGCCACAATATCGATAATATGCCCTAATGGCCCAGACAGTGACTTGCCAAACAACGGCGTCAGCGATGAACGTATGGTTAATGGTAATGCACGGCGATAGCTAAAGAACGCCATTGAAAGGCCGGCAATTGCGTAGCATGCCCATGCGCCCGTTCCCCAGTGCAAGAATGACCACTTGTAAGCCATGCGCACATTGTCAGCCGCTCCGCCTGTGGTGAGTCCTTGGATAACCTCAGGGTTGTTAGCAAAATGGGTGACGGGTTCGGCCACTGCCCATGTCAGCATACCGACACCAATCCCGGCACTGAACATCATTGAAAACCATGAGAAATTTGTAAACTCGGGTTTTTCACCCGGTTGCCCTAAATTAAGCCGACCCGCCGCCGGCCAAAGTGCCAAGCCGAGACATACAATCACAAAAAGGGCGACAACCCAGATATACCAAGCTGCGAAATTGGCCAGAATAAGAGTGTTCCAATCCCCCAATAACTTGCCCGCTTTGACGGGCCAAAAAATCGCCCAAACTACAAGTGCACTAATAATGATTTTACTAACGACGGTCACATCGATGCTGAATCCCCGATAAAACCCTGACGTCGCGAGCTTAATCGGAAGTTTCGATAAAGCTGGTTTTAGTGCCATAAATGTTTTCCCGTTTGCTATTATTATTGGAATAAATTAGACATCCAAACGAACTAACTAGCCGCCCAAGATAGCACGATTGTGCAAGTCATGAAAATTAGCTCTATTTGAGGAGCTACATTTAGCACCGTTGTGTTTGCTGCAGGCATCAATCGTCCTAAAATTCTTTTATGACGCATAGTGCCTTTGAATTATCATGCGTGTCTGCGTAAAT
>Ga0209712_10000951_pt1 | contig 24883 bp, 20 predicted proteins | sample ArcOceMetagenome_FD_187443 | JGI IMG/M metagenome (GOLD analysis project Ga0209712, IMG submission 187443) | Marine eukaryotic phytoplankton communities from Arctic Ocean - Arctic Ocean - Greenland ARC118M Metagenome (SPAdes) (version 2) | ecosystem: Environmental > Aquatic > Marine > Oceanic...
TGCTCCGAACTGACCATTCCAAAGCATTACTTTTTGGTAAGCACCATTCATAGCCGAAGGCGTACGAATTGGTTGAACATCGATTTCAGTCGATAAGTAACTTGGATCTAGTGTTCGACCTTCACCTTTTATACCAAAACCACTTCCACCTTCTCCAATTCCTTGACGAAGACCGGCTTGAAACCCTGCCGCTGCGAAATGGCAACTTGCACAAGAATAAGTTTCCACACTCGCCGCCTTAGTTGGATTCAAAGCCAAACCTGTTTCATGGTATAAATAACGCCCTAATTCAACCTTATAAGGGTTCAACTCATTAAGTGGATCTTGAGGAATCGCTGTTAAATCATCACTATTCGGCATTTTGAAGAAGTCAAGTGTTTCGACATCTGCCGAACGCAACATATTTACGCTCATTTTTATATCCAAAAAATCATCTTCTGACATAATTGGTTCGTCTTCTTTACAAGACTGAAGTATAGATAAAATACTTATCAGAATTAATAATTTGTATTGGTATTTCATGACCTTAATTTTTTATCCCTAAAATTTACTTATGTTACTCCATAAAGCATACCGAATGCCTTTTGTCAGACCTAACAGAGTATCATCAAAAGAAAATAAAATCTTATTAGACTAATATTCAATAGATTAAACAAATAATAATTTCAAATATAATTTATTTCACTAACATTCCTTATAGCTAAAATTATCAAAAAAAATGCCTTGCACTCATTCTATTTTATATACAAACAAAACCGTCATACGAATTTACAAAAGTTTGCAAAATCGTATGACGGTTTGTAGTGAATTCGTGGACAGGTAACTTTTATGGAAATTATTGAAAGCCCAATTGTTTAAGCATAAATAGGGTCATTAGAGATATAAATCGTTTCTACATCGTCTTTAAGCGTAAGCTTTACGTATTGCCCAGCTTTATTTTTATAAATGACATATTCCGTTCCGCTCTTTGAAGATTGATTGATAATACGAATCGGCATGGCAATCCGTTTAACCAAAATATCTTTATCAGAATGTGAACCAAAATTTTGCTCTAATTCGTTGACGAAGTTATCTAATACTTTCTTTGAAGGTTTAGAAAACTCATTCAACGATACATAAGAACTCATATCATCGAAAGTAGAGGATGCTGCCGATAAACCAAAAGTGAAACCTGTCGCAACTACTAAACTAGTTGCAGATAAAAAATTTCTTCGTTCCATATTTTTACTATTTTGAGATTGATTAGTTTTAACAATCAAAAGTACCAAAGCATAAATTATTTGGTAAAATTATCATTTAACGTTTCCCTTATTAGACCTTATTAATATCAATATATTCTTATTTATTAACAATTCATAAATTATAAATTCACAAAATGAGCTTTATTTATTTTTTGACGTAGATATGCGTTTTTTTATTTTCTCAATTTCAGGACACTCGATTAGATAAAATCAGGCACAAGATTCGGATTAAGTAGGTCAATAGGATAGTTTCTAGAAAGACAAAAGGCGACACCTTCCCTGAAAGTATCACCTTTTAATAACTTAATAATTACGTGTCTTTTTTACTTGAAATTATGAAAACCATAATTTAGTAATTACTCTTTGACCATTGAATTCACAGTCTGCGATATAATATTCATCCGTTACTTCCGCAACTTTCACATTCATTACATCACCTACTTTTACGCCAGCATCAGCAGTTTCGTCACTAACTTCTTCCAGAATTAAGTTATATTGTGTATCATTAACCCAAACGATTTTTGATGTTAAGGTTAGATTGAAACCGATTTGGTCAATTTGTACATCACCTTCACGAAGTACTACTACATCTTGACAATCTTTGTCAATAAATTTTCCTTGTAAACGTTTTGCGAGGTTTACGGATTCTTTGTGTGCGACTTTTTCCATGGCTTTAATTCTAAAATTGAGGATAATAAAAATTTTTAGTACAGCTTTGCTTTCTTAACGTAATTAATACTTGATTTGTGACGGTCAAATGGAAAAAAATTACTTTTCTTTAGAAAAAATTGAAATTTAACTTTTCAACGCATGACTTTTCTAAAAAAATCCATCTTAGATTTATAAAATACTGTTATTTAATAATTTACAAAGTATAACAAAATATATATAATTATGTTTAAAAGAATATTTTGGGTGTTAACCTGTTTACTAATAGTAGTCGCTTGCAACTCCCAAAAATCACAAGCGATAGAAGAGAAAAGTGAAAATTCGCTAAACTTTAACACTTTTAATGATGGAAAAGATTCTACCGCTTTAGCATTTTCTAAAACTTATGAGCTTAGAAAACCCGATCTTGCTCAGGATATTTCGGTAGATGACAATACCTTTCGAGCCTTAAACCTTAGTAATCAATACCTTAGCCGAAAGAAAAAAAGAACACATCAATTAGGCAAATTATCTGTTTCGGATTATCAACTATTAAAAGCAAATCAAACCGTCAGAAATTGGGCAGGTGATAATTCCACAAATTTATTTGATAATGTAAAAGCGTATCAACTGTGTGGGGAGGATAATCAAGGGAATATGCATATTACCGGTTATTATATTCCTGTGGTGAATGTCCAGAAAGAAAAAGATGATATTTATAAATATCCATTATACAGAAAACCAACCGGTAAAGGTCGCTTGTCTTCTCGTCAGCAGATTGATAATAAAAATGCATTGGCGAATCGTGGTTTAGAAATCTGTTATTCTGCAGATTTATTAGATAATTTTCTGATGCAAGTTCAAGGTTCTGGTTTAGTGCAATATCCTGACGGAACGATGGAATTATTGAGTTATGGCGGCGAAAATGGACATCGTTATAAAAGCATTGGCAAATATTTAGTCGCTGCCGGTCACGTTCCAAAATCCAAAATTTCATTAGAAGCCATTAAAAAATGGACCGCTGAAAATCCGGATAGTTTGAATCGTTTACTAAACCGAAATCCGTCGTATGTATTTTTCAATAAAGACAAAAAAGAACCTTCTGGTGCCGCTAGTGTACCGCTTTCCGCAATGGTTTCGGTCGCTGTAGACAGGCGTTACATTCCGCTCGGAAGTACCCTTTTGGCAGCGGTGCCTGTTCTGGATGAAAATAATAATTTTATCGGACATGAATACAGAATCCTAACGGCTCAAGATGTTGGCGGAGCAATAAAGGGAAAAGGTAGAATGGATTTTTTCTGTGGAACTGGCGAAGCTGGAAAGAAACGCTCTGGAGCGTTGAATCATTATGGTAAAGTTTGGTTGCTCTTGCCGAAGTAAAATCTAAAAACTATATTTGCAGCAACTAAAAATAAAATCATGCAAGAAAGGCATAAAGACCGAAAACGGTATTTTGAAGAGCAAGTTTATACCACGGAAAAATATGTGATTCCGTTTGTGGCCGAGGTAATGCCAGTCACGAAGAATATTTCTGTCTTAGAAATTGGCTGTGGTGAAGGTGGAAATATGAAACCTTTTCTGGATTTGGGGTGTAAAGTCATTGGAATCGATTTGAATACAAAGCAAATTGAAAATGCAAAAGCCTATTTTGCAGACCATCCAAACCAAGAAAACTTAGAACTAATTCTTCGAGATATTTATGAAATGAAGCCGGATGAATTGGGCGAGTTTGACTTAATCATCATGCGTGATGTGATAGAACATATTCACAATCAAGAAAAATTCATGGCTTATGTCAAGCAATTTTTGAAACCTAAAGGTATTTTTTTCTTAGGTTTCCCGCCTTGGCAAATGCCTTTCGGTGGACATCAGCAAATCGCAAAACATAAGTATTTATCCAAGTTACCATTCTATCACTTATTACCAATGTCGATTTATAATTCTATTTTGAAAGCGGCCGGTGAAGGGGATAAAGTACGGAATGAGTTATTGGAAATAAAAGAAACTGGAATTAGTATCGAACGCTTCCGACGGATTCTGAAAGTGGAAAATTATACGGTAAATAAGGAAGTCATGTACTTATTTAATCCAAATTATGATATTAAATTCGGACTTCAACCAAGGGAACAATTCGGACTTTTTAAAGCAATTCCATATTTCCGAAATTTTGCGACAACTTGTTGTTTTTACTTGATTTCGAGGTAGTTAAGTTTCGGGTTTTATCGTTTTGGCGTGATGCTCCTATGTGATTCCTCCCAGTTTTATCCTGGTTTTTCTTCGGGACAAATTTCGATGATGACGCAGATTTTTAGAAAGGGTTTTATGCTTAAGCATAAAACCCTTTTAATTTTTTGTCGGTGAATTTCGGCGGCGTCGGTTGCCTGCCACAATACCTCGTGGATTTCAAACACACAAAAGCGTCACGCCAAAACTCGAAATCCAATTACCCTTTCATTTCCAATAGAGCTTCAAAAATCTTCCCGTCAGAAATTGCCGCACCATTTTCGAGCATATCGAAAATCTCTTTTTTCGGATTATTGTCTTTATAAGCTTTTTCGGCACTGTACATTTGTACACTTCCTGCTGGTGCAGATTTCATATACGCCAACATATCTTCGAGCGGTTGACTTTGAGTCAAGTCAATATCTGAGGTACCATTTATCTTCAAACCTAAGAGTTCAATTTTATCCTCCAAACATTTAAATGTTTTAATATCTCCGGGCGAACGATGTTCGATATATTTCACATTTTCCAAAACCTTCTCAAATACAACATCGCTGAATATTTGAATTAAACCTTCCGCCTGTGGTGCATCTTCAGCTTTTATTTTTATCCAGTCATCAGCAGTTACGCCATTTGACACCAAAAAACGAACAAATTCATTTTCCATATCTTCCAACTCTTGTATTGTTAATCTACGGTATTTCATTTCGAATTATATATTATGAATTGTTAATTATAAACTATGAATTATTGACACTCTAAAGTCGCATAGACCACTTTTATGAATTACAAAATTATCCATTCTTATTAAGAATACGAAAAGGCGATAGCGGAATTTTGATTTTGGTTGAAATAATATCAAAATTTATAACTTTTTTATCTAATATTATATTGAATATTGGTTTGATTAGACGATTCGAAAATGAAAGTCAGATTGCGTTTGTACGTTGTCATGAATTGGTTCATTATATGGAAAATCATTCGAACCTTGCGATTGAGAAACAAATAGAAATGATTCATTCCAATAAAACGAAAATCTGAGATACGGCAGATTAAAAGGAATGAGTATAATCAAAATACAAAGTTAAATATATTGCTAGTCATTGAAGATTTGGCTACCCACGTAATATTGGATATTTCGTAGGGCAAACGGCACTGCCTTTGCCACACGAGTATTGCAATTGAAACAATTGTCTAATTAAGTAATATCAATAGTGTCCAACCTTACGTGGGTAGCCGAAGATTTCTATATTTTTGAGTTTAGTGCTAATTTCGATTTAAACGATGTTAAAATTTTTGAGAAAAGAAAGTCTAATGTTATGCTACCGTCAGGTGCTACATTTATGTCTCCTTCGATGATTGCGAATTATATGATGTTTTACGGTTCTTTTGATTTTAGTTTTTTACAAAAAAGTACCGAAGGCGATGTTTTCCACATTGGTTATCAAGATTATAATAAGGGCAAACGCACCAAATTATTTCGTTTTACGAATTAATTTAATTTATTATTTTGTTTTCACACTAAATTAATTCGTGATCAATATAATATTTGGCGATTGAAAATCCTTCTTCTTTTCCTTAATGAAAAGAAGCAAAAACCTGCCCGACAAGCAGCAGGCGGGTCAAGGCTTGATTGATTTTTTTACGGCTGAAAGTATTACAAAAGCTAAACAGACTGAAACTCGCTTCGCTCAAACACCAGTCTGTTCTTAACGCTTTTCCAATACTTTCAGCCTAAAATCAAAAATGCCAATCCAAAAACAACGCAAAATCGAAATCATTATTTTGATGCGTTTGCCCTTTAAATAATAGTCAAGTCTCAAATTGTCCTAAACCTCTATTTTAAAATCTACTTTTTTCATAAAATATGATTTTTACAGGATTTTTTTATGCTAAGCTCCAAACAAGGTAATTTCTATTGATTTGTGGCACTCACAAAGTTATTAGATTTTTTTAATATTTATTACGTTTATTCCAATCATACATTGATTTGACAAATATATATTTTAAGATTTATTATGTTTGCACCTTACGAATTGTATCATTGGTGAAATTCAAGTCAGCTTTTATTTATCAAACTTGGCTATTTTTCTAAATTAGCTGAAAGCCCTGCCCAACGCAACGAGCAGAAAAAGTAACTTCATGATGACAACAAACAGGTGCTTAATTATCGCCCTATTTAGTAGGAAGCGTAAATAAATTTGCGTTGCTAACCTAAAAATTAAACTGATTTAATAAAAAATAGACTTTTTTATTAAATATTCCACATGTTAAATATATATTTTTAATATTGGTGCGTAATCCAGCATGATTAAATACCTAAATTAAAACAAAGTTATTTTTTTGTTCTAGGTTACAAGGGCCTTTTAAATCTGATTATCAATTATTTATAAATTTAAAATCATAAATCAAGTGTAGAATAATTTTGTCCAAGCACTTATTTTTATGCATTGAGATATATTTAACAACCTTACAATCCAATTATGCAAGAATTAGATAATGTTCAATTAAATTTCGATAATAGCACATTAATGATAATGAATATCTGTTTAGGTTTTGTTATGTTTGGTGTCGCTTTAGGCTTATCATTAGAGGATTTTAAACGATTAGCAAAAATGCCCAAACTGGTTTTGGTTGGTTTCTTATCTCAATTCTTCGTATTGCCTTTAGTCACTTTCCTTTTTGTATTAATTGTAAAACCAATACCAAGTGTCGCTTTAGGTTTATTTATGATTGCAGCCTGTCCCGGAGGAAATATTTCTAATTTTATTTCTTCTTTAGCAAAAGCCAATGTAGCCTTATCTGTGACACTTACTGCAATTGCAAGTACAATCGCCGCATTTTTAGTACCTGTCAATTTTACATTTTGGGCAAGTCTATATCCTGAAACTGAATTATTATTAAAAAAAGTAAATGTTCCCTTTTGGGAGTTGTTAGGCACGGTCGTCATGATATTAGGTGTTCCATTGATATTAGGTTTGCTATTTCGCTATAAACTTCCGAACTTTACAAAGAAGTTAATAAAACCAATTCAACGATTGTCATTAGTCATTTTCGCTATATTTATTGTATTTGCGTTATTGAAAAATGGCCAATACTTCATAGAATATATTGGCGTAATTTTCATTATGGTTTTCGCTCATAATGCTTTGGCACTCATTACCGGTTATAGTTTAGGACAATTATTTGGATTCAGCACAGCTGATAAAAGAACATTAGCCATCGAAACTGGAATCCAAAACGCCGGATTAGGCTTAGTTATTATTTTTAATTTCTTTGAAGAGCTAGGCGGAATGGCGGTTATCGCAGCTTGGTGGGGGATATGGGATATGATTGCAGGTTTGTTATTAGGTTATTTTTGGTCAAGAAGAAAGCCGTAAGATGAACTATCGAGTTTTGTACCTAAAATAATTTTGGCTTTACCGGAATCAGAACTTATAAATTAATGTATAGAACCATACTAAAAGGTATCACTTGAAGTACGTTATAACGGTTAAAATTCTGCTATTTTCTGAAATTTCGGGACGAACTAAAATTCAATATTTGATATTCATACCGCCCCTACTTCGCAAAAAGATGATTTTAACTGTATCGCTTAAAGATTAACAGCTAATTGATTTAATTTATCGTTTTAATTTATCAATCATCAATTTATATAATTTTTCAAAATCTTTTTCCTGCCTATTTTCAGCTGAATTAAAATGTTAAAATATTGATTTATAAAGAATTATGGATAATAATTTATATTTTACTAAGGTAGGTTAGTCAAAGTTGGATTTACATTTTTCCATAGTTTTTTTTACCTTAGCTAACCGTTCCAAATTGAGTGACTGTAAACCTCAATTCAGAAATTCTCTAAATAGTTTTTCACTATAATACTTATCAAATATGCAAAGTAGGCGTCGTTTTTTCAAGACCTTCGGAAGTGTAGCACTACTGACAGGTATGGGGGCTTTACCGCTCGAAGTACTGGCAAGGAATCCAGAGTTTATGACCCTGACGATATTACATACGAATGATGTTCATAGCAGAATTGAACCTTTTGAAAGTGGTAGAAATGCAGGCTATGGTGGCGTCGCAAGGCGTGCGGCTTTAATCAAAAAGATTCGTGCAGAGCAAGAACACGTATTACTTTTAGATGCCGGAGATATTTTTCAAGGAACGCCCTATTTTAATTCCTTTGGTGGCGAATTGGAATTTAAGTTGATGGAAGAAATGAAATACGATGCTGCGACTATTGGAAATCATGATTTTGATATTGGAGTCGATGGTTTGTATAAGCAATTACCGAATATTTCATTTCCATTGATTAATGGGAATTATGATTTTTCGGATACAATCATGAATGGTTCTACAAAACCATATCAAATCTTTAAGAAAGGCGATGTAAAAATTGGTATTCTTGGAGTTGGAATTGAGTTAGAAGGTCTTGTACCAAAATCATTATATAAAAATACGATTTATTTAGATCCGATTGAAAGGGCAAATCACTATGCTTCTATTTTGAAAAATGAGGAAAAATGTGATTACGTTATTTGTTTATCACACATCGGTTATAAATTTAGAAATAACCCAGATCAAGTGAATGACAAAGCTTTAGCGGCTTCAAGTAAAGATATTGATTTAATATTAGGTGGACATACACACACATTTATGCGTGAACCAGATTTGATTGAAAATCAAAATGGAGAACCTGTAATGGTTCATCAAGTTGGTTGGGCGGGAATTGTTTTAGGAAGAATTGATGTCGTGTTTGAAAAGAATAAAAAGAAACGCTGCTCAACTTGCAAGAATCAATTAGTGAAACCAGCATAAATTATTGGTAAAAGACTTGACAGGTTTCAATTTAATAATCAAACTAAATCTTTTTATAAATAATTTGTAATCCAAGTATTTATAAAAAGCGATAAATGAAGTTATAAAAACAACTTATGGTAAAATCTTAAAACGATAAATCACTAATAGTTAATAACTTATAATTGAAATAAAACCTAATACCGAATTATCCATAATTGCCGAAAGGCTATTGTAGAACATTAAAAATAAGTATCGCTTAGATGAATCAACCTTACGAACATATTTGGAGGAATTGTTTGGAAACAATTCAGCAAGAAATTAATCCTCAAAGCTATAAGACTTGGTTCGAACCGATCCGTGCAGTTAAGTTAGATGATTTTGTCTTGACGATTCAAGTTCCGAATAAATTCTTCTACGAATGGTTAGAAGAGCATTATGTCAATATTTTAAAGCAAACTATTCGTAAGGAATTAGGACCTCAAGGAAAGTTGGAGTATCAAATTATGCCTTCGGTTCAACAATCACCGAAACCAAAGCATAACTTGATAGATAAAGATGCAAATGGTGTTCGACCAGGAAAAAGGGTAAAAGATCAAATCAAAAACCCGTTTGTTATTCCTGGCATTCAAAAATTAAAAATTGAACCACAACTCAATGAAAGTTATACTTTCGAAAGTTATATAGAAGGTGATTGTAATCGTTTGGCGAGAGCCGCCGGTTCAGCCGTTGCCAAAAAGCCGGGAGGAACCGCTTTCAATCCGTTATTTATATTCGGAAGTGTTGGGTTGGGAAAAACGCATTTGGCTCACGCTATTGGTAATCACGTATTGGAAAACAAAAAAGATAAAACGGTTTTATACGTTTCATCAGAAAAGTTCACCAATCAATTTATCGAATCTTTAAAAAACAATGCTGTTAATGACTTTGTTAATTTTTATCAATTAATAGATGTCTTGATTGTAGACGATATTCAATTTTTAGCAAATAAAATTAAGACGCAGGAAATTTTCTTCCACATTTTCAATCAATTACATCAAGGTGGGAAACAGTTAATCTTGACTTCTGATCGACCTCCAAAAGATTTGGCAGGAATGGAAGAACGCTTAATTTCTCGTTTTAAATGGGGACTTTCAGCTGATTTACAAGCTCCTGACTTCGAAACTCGTATGGCAATTATTCAAAATAAAATTCAGAAAGGTGGAATGGAATTGCCACCAGATGTAATTGAATTTATTTCGTTTAATATCAAAAATAATATTCGTGAATTAGAAGGAGCATTAATTTCTTTGATTGCTCAATCATCGTTGAATCGTCGGCAGATTGATGTGGATTTAGCAAAAGAAGTGATTAAGAATTTCGTTTCTGAAATTTCTAAAGAAATCACCATTGAATATATTACGAAGTTAGTGGCTGATCATTATGATGTGGACGTCGGGAAGATTCAAGGAAAAACTCGTAAACGCTCCGTCGTAATCGCTCGTCAATTATCTATGTATTTAGCGAAAAATTTAACAAATAAATCGTTAAAAGCTATCGGAGAGAATTTCGGCGGACGTGATCACAGTACGGTAATTTATTCTTGTCAAGCCGTTAAGAATATGTTGGATACTGATTCTATGTTCAAATCAACCGTGACTGAGTTAGAGAAGAAAATTAAAATGAGTGTAAATGGATAATTTTTTTTGAAAATTATAAATGATGAATTATAAATTATTTGACCGTTTTGACATAGGATTTATTCCACGTCAAAACGGTCAAATAATTTGTAGCCCACTGTTTGCAATTCAAATGAATTATTTCTCGATAATCGCATCATCAATAATTGGATCTCCATCACCATCTAAATCTTCAAATCCGTAAACGGTCTCATCGGGATTGACTTCCTTTTTCTTTGGTTTATCCGTTGATGCAGGAATAACTGTAATTTCGCCTTCCTTTTTAGTTTCTTTATACTCTTCTTGTTTTAAGAATTTTTCAGCTTTGCCAAATAAACCTCCAGTTCCTTCAAATAACGAATCATCCACATTATTTTTTTCACGGCGAGTTTCTTTCAATGCTTCGTATTCTTCATCTTTTTTTTTCATGCGAGACTGCAAATCATCCGTATAATTATCAAATTTGCTAAACGCATTTTTAGCTTCTTTTTCCACTTTTCCGAAAAGACCTTTCGCCTTCGTAAATGCAGAATCCATTAATTCATCCGCTTTAGGATCAAGTTCCTTTTTCAAGTCTTTCAAAGCATTCATAAAAGATTGCTTTTCCTCAACGGGTGGAATCGGTGGTATCGATGGTAAATTGTCCACTTTATTTTCCAAATTATTAAGGTCATCAATGTAAGATTTCCTTTTTGGTGGAGCTTGTGTTTTTGATTTTTCTACTGGCGGAACACTTTTGTCTTCTGCCTCAATTTTCGTGTTCATTTCCTCGAAAAACTTATTCATTCGAGCAGCTTTATCATCTTGAGGATTCTCTGTATTGTTCGTTTCTTCCGGATTCATGATTATTTATTTTTATTCATCAAAATTGGCATTAATTTCCAAAATTGATACAAATTTATCTATTTTAAACTTAAGCAAATTATAATCTTTATCCCTAATCTCAAAAAATAATAGAGAAAAGATGAAAAAGATTGGATAAATGAACGGTGAAAACAGATGGGGTTTAAAAAATTAGTCATTTTAAAATTAGTTTTAATAAATTATTTAATAATAATTCATTCCTCTATTTACTAAATAACCAACTTTCTCAGTTTTTAGTCACAAAAATTAAAATACAATCACCTGTAAATCTATACCGAAGCCAGGTAATACATCAAATTTTAGAGTCTACTTAATTTATAAATAAAAAGACAATATAAAGTAGTCCTGAATGATATAAAATTACATCATAATACATTTAATATTGATACTGAGTTGGTCTTTTTTTCTAAAATTCCAGATTATCAATTTTGAGAAGTTAGTAAAATCCATCCTAAAATGGCTATTCTTCATTCGCTATTTTTTACTGCGCTTGATTCCTGATATATAAGTGGATTTTAACAATAGGTTCTTTGACAGGTTTCACCAAACTCTCGTAAATTATGATTTCCGTGGCGGCTGTCTTTACCTGCCGTAACCGTTTCATAACCTTACGCTACAGACAAAAATTGTCAAACAACCTTATGATATTAAATGGATATTATCATTTATTAATCAATTGATTAGAGAGTGATGCCGATGACCTATTTAAAAAAAAGCCCAATAAAAAAATGAATCACTATGGAGCATATTAAACACTTAATTCTCAATACAAAACTATTAAATCAAAGTTTAAGAATACTAAAATTCTTATTACGAAACACTTTCGGTGAGAATAATAGAACAAAGTACCGTTTTGAGGAAATGATTGAAAATGGTCTGTAAATAAAATGCAGTGAATTTGAGTGTTTATTTATAGCCTCATCCATTTTTAGGAAAATTAACGATTCCCAAAATGCTCTTTTTTACAATTTATCATTCGGAGCGTCATTTTACAGCTTTGAAAAAAAGGTGTTAATTAGAGGTGTTTTCATATTTTGGTTCAAGGCTTTTGTCGCTCTCTCGTATAAACACAGACTCAATATTTCCCTTAAAAGGGAGAAAAACCAGACGATAGAACTGGATTTAGTTAGAATTAAGGTTTGGCGTTTTGACGCCCTTCTATTTTCAAGCGAAAGGTTCAATCATTAAACGATTTTATTACGATTGTAACTTTTATAATCCAAATACATTTTGAGAATAAAAAAAAGAAGATGACCTTTACAACTTTAATAATAAAGCTATTTACCGATACACATGAAAAAAGGGAAACTCTATTTAATACCAACAACTTTGGGCGATGACGCTTTACATACAATTCCTTCTTATGTCGTAAATGTCATTCAAGAAGTAGAAGAATATATCGTAGAACGATCGAAAACAGCGAGGCGATTTTTGAAAGCTGCCGGAATTGATAAGCCGCTAAATACGATTACCATTCACGAATTAGACAAGCATAATGCAAAAAATTATATCGATGAGTATTTGCAAAATGCATTGAAAGGAAAAGATATTGGTTTACTTTCAGAAGCTGGTTGTCCGGGTGTTGCGGATCCAGGGGCGGAAGTCGTGGCTTTGGCTCATCAGAAAGGAATTGAGGTTGTCCCTTTAGTTGGACCGTCCTCTATCCTACTCGCTTTGATGGCTTCAGGAATGAATGGTCAACAATTTACTTTTTATGGTTATTTGCCTCCAAAAACGCCTGAGCGAACTCGTGCTTTAAAAAAATTGGAACAATCTGCACCTCGTGTCACTTCAATTTTTATCGAAACGCCTTACCGAAATCAGCAAATGATAGAATCAATGTTGAATAATTTATCACCAAATACTCGACTTTGCATTGCGGCTGATATAACTTTACCCACAGAATATATTATTACGAAAACGGTTTCGGAATGGAAAAAAACAACTATTCCAAATTTGCATAAAAGACCAACTATTTTTCTAATTGGTTAATTCTTTAGTTATTCATGATTCGTGATTCGTGATTCATCGTTCTAACAAAAAATTGAATTTAATACTATAAATACAATTTTAAATGGGACAAACTAATCACTAATTACTAATCACTAATTACCAAATTGAATGAAAATTATATTTATGGGAACGCCCGATTTCGCCGTTCCTTCTCTAGATATTTTAGTAAAAAACGGTTATGACGTCGTGGGTGTAATTACTGCGACGGATAAATATGGTGGCCGAGGAAACAAGAAATTAATAGAATCTGCTGTCAAGAAATACGCTGTTGCGAATAATTTGAAGGTTTTACAACCTAAGAATTTAAAAAATCCTGAATTTCAAGAAGAACTTCGAGCATTAAAAGCAGATTTACAAATCGTGGTTGCATTTCGAATGTTGCCGATTGCAGTTTGGGATATGCCGTCTTTAGGAACGATGAATTTACATGGTTCTCTATTGCCAAAATACCGTGGAGCTGCTCCATTGAATTGGGCCGTTATTAATGGTGATAAAGAAACCGGTGCAACAACTTTCTTTTTGAAACATCAAATTGATACTGGTGACCTTTTATTTACTACAAAAGTAGAAATTGGGGAAGAAGAAAGCGTTGGTGAAGTTCATGACAAATTAATGATACAAGGTTCCGAATTAATATTAAAATCTGTACAAGCTGTCGAAAGTGGCGATTATGAAACTACTGCTCAAGATGAAAGCTTGGTTTCCAAAGCTCCGAAGATATTTCATGAAACCTGTCAAATTGATTTTAACCAATCAACCCAAAAGGTGCATAATTTCATTCGTGGTTTAAGTCCTTATCCAACCGCTTGGACGAAATTAAATGACTTAAAATTAAAAATCTATCGTGCCGCACGAGATATTGAGGTACATGACTTTCCTGCTGGAAAACTCGTTTCTGACAATAAAAATTATTTAAAAATTGCGACAACTGATGGTTTTATTAATTTATTAGAAATTCAACTTCAAGGACGAAAACGCATGGAAGCTAAAGCATTTTTAAATGGTTATAAGGTAGATTAATCTCTATTTTTAATTTTGCAATAATTCATAAATCTGTAATATTTTTCTGTTTGACGTCAATAAGACGGGAAAATAGAAAGTGATTTCATTACATTTGCAAATATCGTAGTTAAATAATGCTTAATGGAAAATAAATAGGCCATAAATATTTAACAGTTTTGACTTTTTGTTAATTATACGTTAACTTTATTTTTTGTTATTTATATTTAATAATATTTTGACATTCAAGTTAATGAAAACAGTTTAATAGTTCTATTACAAAATCAGTCGATTTTTAATTAAACTTCTGGTTTTCATTAACTACTCACTCACTTTATTTAATAATTAATAATTTTATTCTTATGAAAGCATTCTACAAATTGTTCGCAATTTTATTTGTATTTGCCGCTGTAAACGTGAACGCTCAGCAATTAACAACACCAATGGATTTAAGAGTTACGAATCCTATAACTATCGCAGGCTCTTTCGCCGATTATGGTTATCCTACTGATTGGGGACCGGTGACTTTAGCAGCTACAATCGAAGCTCCTTTAGTTTGGGGATATGATGCTACAGATTCTTTAGGTTGTACACCTATTACAACAGATTTAACAGGAAAAATCGCTTTAATTCGTCGTGGAGCTTGTAGTTTCTCTTTGAAAGCATATCACGCTCAAGCAGCTGGTGCTCTAGGTACTATCATCCTTAATCATACTTATGATGCTGATGGTGGTGGAATCGTGAATATGTTAGGAGGTGATTCATTGGCTGCAGTAAATACACCTGCTGCGTTTTTAACTCGTGATGATGGAGATTTAATCTTAGCGGAGTTAGATAATGGTAATGCGGTAACCGCTGCATTCTTTATTCCTGTGATTGATAATGCACATACAATGTATCACTATGCTGTTCCTTCAAGCCAGATTTTAACTTTGGATGAAATGGACATCACCGTTTATAATAATTCTAACCATGATGAAACAAACGTAGTAGCAACTATTGAAATTACAGATCCTAACGGAGTAGTAACTACTTTGACAGAAAATGTATCGACTATTTCAGCGAATACAGATTCTACAATTTCATTCTTATCAACTTACACGCCAGTTGATACAGGAGTTTACAATGCTGTATTTACAGTTGTAGCAGATTCTGCCACATTCAGTAATGAAACACTTTCTCAAGAATTCAAGATTACAGAATATACTTATGCGAATGATAATGGAAATTCTATTGGATCAATTACACCTTCAGGTTTTGACCAAACTTTCCGTTATGATGTAGGTAACTTCTTCTTCACAGAAAATGCGGGAACAGTTACACACGTGTCATTTGGTTTAGAAGTTCCGGATTCTATCGATGGTGAAACATTAGATATCATTCTTTATGATGCAACTGGCATTGATTTAAATGTAGCTGGTGTTGATTATTCAGATTTCACAACAATTGGTTTTACAAGTTACACAGTTGATGCGGCAACAATGGCTGGTAATGATACCGTTGTTGTAGAATTATCACCTTTCATAGGTAGTGCAATTGATTTAATTGCTGATGGAACATACTTAATTACAGTTCAATATGATGCTTTGAATAGCGCAGCAGGTAATGCATCACCTCCTAACTATCTTCACTCAAGTCCAACAAGCTATGAGTTTGTAAGCTCGATCGTTTATACCGATCAGTTATACACAGGTGGATGGGGAGGAGATTGGAATCCAATCTTACGTTTACACTTAGATGGTTTTGTATCAACAGTAGGAACTGAAAATGTAGCTGTCTTAGACAATGCTAAAATCAACGTATTCCCGAATCCAACAACTGATTTCGTTACAGTTGATTTGGAATTAGAAAGTATTTCTAAAAACGTTGAAGTGAAAATCACAGACGTTAACGGTCGTGTATTATCTACTCAAAACTTTAGCAACGTTCAAAATGATAAATTCACTTTTGACGTAAAAAGTTATGCAGCAGGTAACTACTTCATCCGTGTTCAAACTGAAGAAGGTTTCAAAACAAAACACTTTACAGTAATCAAGTAATAAATAATAGTCAAGTACTATTTTTTTAATTTATAAAAGAGTCATTAAGCGGGTAAACTTCATTGTTTACCCGCTTTTTTTTGTCATAGCCCGTTCCCTAATTTAGTATCGAGCCCCTATTCGTTTTAATTTAAAACTACGGCACCTTTGTATGGTAAAAGATTATTATTTGAACCGTTAAAAAAATAGAAAGCAACATGAGCAACATATTAAAAAGCAGTTTATTTATCGCAATTTTAGTTTTATCAAGTTTCCAATATACAAACCTTACCACTGCCGAAGAACATGAGTACACAACCTTGACGAAACAGCGTGTCGAGACAGCAATAACCAAAGGAACTAAAGAAGATATACTATTAGCAGAAGCAAGTCTAACTGCTTTAGGTTGGTATGTTCTTTACGGAAATGACGAAACGTCTTTTAGCTTAGTTGATCAATTAGATAAAATCACTTTCAATAAATACAACGGTACGAAAATGATTCATATTCGTCAATTAAACCAGTCTTATTTTGAAATGTTAAACCTGAATCGTTTTGAAAATCGTAAACCAGTGATGGTTTCGTCTGAATATGCAGCTATTGTTAAAGAGCGAGTTAAAGCAGCTTACAAAGAAGGAGCAGGTTCTTCTGAATTCAAATCGGCAGAAGGTAGTCTTTGTGCTTTAGGTTGGATGACTGCTTACGGAAAGGATGACGCATCTATGAAAAAAGGCAATAAATTAATGAATTTGGCTTTTGAAAATTGGAGAAATTCTGATGGATATTATATGATGCAATCCAGTGAAGGTTATGGTGAAATCATTAATTTAGGACGATTCAAAATCGATTAATAATAATTATCAAAGAGAGGCGATGACTTGAAGTCATCGCCTCTCTAATATTTTAAAATTGACACAAATGTCCATTTTCTTTTAGCCATTCTTCTTGATCTTTATAATTCGGCATCACATCTGCTACAATTTTCCAAAACTTATGAGAATGATTCAGCTCTTTTAAATGTGCTAATTCATGAACGATGACATAATCTATTGCATCCATATTCGCAAATAATAGACGAGTCGAAAAGTTCAGATTTTTCTTAGACGAGCAACTTCCCCAATTACTTTGATTATTTTTAAAACGAATCACATTTATCATTTCTTGAAAATATTTATCATTCCAATAATCTACTCTTTTTTCAAATTCTGCCATGCAATCTTGCCCGACAGTCCGACTAATTAATTGCCGAATCGCTTTCTGCCTATGAGCTTCGCTATCTTGCTCACTTAATTTTAGATGAATCGTATGCTCTTTTAAATTACCTGTATGTGATTTTCGATTTTGGAATTCAATATTAATTTGATACGTTCGATTGTAAATCTTCAAAATTTCGCCATTTTGATACGTCTTTCCAACCAAGATTTGCTTGCGTTTTTCATCGCTCAACTGCTCCGCCAACCAATCTTCAAACCACTGCAATAATTCTTTCCGCCGTTCCGCTTTTAAGCCTTTCGGCAATCGCAAAATCGCACCATTTTTAGTCATCGAAGCCCGTGCATTTTGGCGAGGTTCATCATATATTTTGACTAAAACAGCGGTTCCGTTTATAATTAATGATGTTCGAGTTAATTTTTTCATGGTAATTATTAATATTCACAAGTCTAAAATTTCAAATAAAAACTGTCATTCTGAAACGGAGCAACGAAAACTCAAAATATAATCTATAATCGCCTCAATTTCTTCTTCCGAAAAACCATGTGCAATCGCTATATTTTCAGCTGCCCAAATTTCATATTTAATAAATGTATTTAACCGTTTTGAGTCAATCACTTTCGTTAATAAATCATATTCCACTTTGAGCTTTTGTTGCTCAATTTCAGTAGCATTTCCGTATGATATTAGAAAGTTAAGCAAACATTCTTTTTCTTGTACGAAATCTAAATTCTTGGGGAAATCATTTGCTTTTACTTTTTGATAATTATCATCATATTTCCAAACCGCCTTACAATTCGCATAAGCACGCCACGGTTTCAAACAGGTACTAATTGTCACCGTATCATTTTCCATTTTCTCCAAACGATAGTGAGCAACGAAACCTTTATTTTTATTGAACTTATATCCAAATATATTACAAATCTCAATCAATTTTCTTTCAATAGTTACATCATACCGATTGAAAAGATGAGCTTTCGTGATAGCTTTGAACGCTTCAGAGGTATCGGACATCATTGCGTAACTCATTGCAATTTCACTCCAAGTATCTGCATCTAAGTTATTATGAATCAACAAACTATTGAAAATATCAATAGCCTCATTTAGCTTATTTTGTTGGTTATAAACCATTCCGATTCGTCGTAAAATCCAAACGCTACCTTTATCCATTTTTAATGCTTTCTGGTACCATTTCAACGCTTTTCGCCATTTCTTTTTTTGATAATATTGATTCCCTCTTTCGACTATTCTTTCTATTCTTCGAGAGTCTCCTATCGAATGAACACTTACCTGAAAAGGAAATACAGCAGTAACAGAACATTTATAAAGTAGGGCATTGGAATCTACAATATATTTTACTTTTGAATATTTCATTATATCCGCAAATTCTTTTGGCGTATTAAGTTGTTGAGCAGATAAATGGACATTTGCGAAAGTAAATAGGAAAATTAATATTTGTCGAATCATGGTAAAATAATTAGCCGTTTTCTTGCAAAGATGATTAAAATATAATGTTTTTACATGGACAAAATTCAAAAACTCAATAAAGTCCGCCGTACTGACAAAAGTCAGTATATACCGAAGGCAATCGAACAAAACGTCAACTTCTTACAATCCTAAAATTATGACTTTATCAAAATAAAGTTTTTATCGCTAAGAGATACCGACCTCCATCGGTACGATGAAAATATTTAATTTTTTTGAATACGATTTTTGTATCAATATTATAAAACAAAAAAAATATCTATTTTTGGGCAATTTCCAGATTTCAATAAAAAAGGAAAACATCATCAAACAATTTGGTTTAATAATTATTAAAATAATTGTACTTTTGTTTGATTTTTAATATGGCAAATTAATACGTTGCGAATTACCTGATGCGAATTTTATCATTATAACGATATTTTACAAAAGTAATATTTCACATTATGATGGTCAGAATCGCATCACGTGACTCGTAACCCGCAACTCGATTAAATAGCAAACGGAATGAACGAATTAGACAACGAGCAATTGGACAGAGAAGATATTGAGAAAAAAAACGATAATGATAATGTCATTTCCTTGAAGGGAATGTACAAGGATTATTTTTTGGATTACGCTTCTTATGTGATTTTGGAACGTGCCGTTCCGATGATTGACGATGGTTTGAAACCTGTTCAGCGTCGGATTTTTCATGCAATGAAGCAGATGGACGACGGTCGTTTTCATAAAGTGGCGAATATTATTGGTCAAACAATGCAATATCATCCTCACGGTGATGCTGCGATTGGGGGTGCTTTGGTCGGTTTGGGTCAGAAGAATTTGATGGTTGATTGTCAAGGAAACTGGGGCGATACGAGAACTGGTGACGGTGCTGCGGCAGCTCGTTATATTGAGGCTCGTTTGACAAAATTCGGTTTAGAAGTCATGTTTAATGCAAAGACGACGAATTGGCAACTATCTTATGATGGTCGTAAAAAAGAGCCTATTGCATTGCCTGCGAAGTTTCCGTTATTGTTAGCTCAAGGTGTGGAAGGTATTGCGGTTGGACTCTCGACGAAGATTATGCCGCATAATTTCATTGAGTTAATAAAGGCTTCTATTGATCTTCTTAAAGAACGAAAAGTAAAACTTTTTCCTGATTTTGAAACAGGCGGAATGGTCGATGTTGCAGGTTATAATGATGGAAAACGTGGCGGAAAGATTCGTGTCCGGGCGAAAATGGAGGAAATTGATAAGAAAACGATTGTTATTCGAGAATTGCCTTATGCTGTCACGACGACGACGCTGATGGATAGCATCGTGAAAGCAAATGAGAAAGGAAAAATTAAGATTAAAAAAGTTACTGATAATACGGCTGCTGATGTGGAGATTTTGGTGGAATTAGGCACGAATGTTTCGCCAAGTTTAACGATGGATGCTTTATATGCTTTTACGTATTGTGAGGTTTCGATTTCGCCAAATGCTTGTGTGATTATTAATGATAAACCACACTTTTTGAGCGTGACGGATATTTTGGAAATCTGTACCGAAAAAACGAAAGACTTACTAAAGTTAGAATTAGAAATTGAGCGTGGTGAATTAGAGGAAAAATGGCATTTTGCGAGTTTAGAGAAAATCTTTATTCAAAAACGGATTTATCGTGATATTGAGGAATGTGAAACTTGGAACGATGTGATCATTGCGATTCATAAAGGTTTAAAACCCTTCATCGCACATTTGAAACGTAAAGTGACGGATGAAGATGTGGTGAGGTTGACGGAGATTAAAATTAAGCGTATTTCAAAGTATAATGAATTTAAGGCCGATGAACAAATGAAATCATTGGAAGATAGATTGGCAGAAATTGCTCGTCTTTTAGAAAATCTAATTCAATTTACGATTGATTATTATCGAGAATTATTGAAAAAATACGGTAAAGGAAGAGAACGCAAAACAGATATTTGCTCTTTCGATACGATTCAAGCAACGGCTGTCGTAGCAAATAATACGAAATTATATGTCAGTCGCAAAGATGGATTTATTGGTACGAGCTTGAAGAAAGATGAGTTTGTGGCAGATTGTTCGGATATTGATGATATTATTATTTTCCGTAAGGATGGAAAATATTTAATCTCTAAAATTTCGGATAAAACCTTTGTTGGTAAAAATATTATTCACGTTGCCGTCTGGAAAAAAGGGGATGAACGAACGACCTATAACGCCATTTATTCTGATGGGAAAACAGGTCGAACTTTTACCAAACGTTTCAATGTCAAAGCTTCAACTCGTGATCGAGAATATGATATCACACAAGGAAATCCACTTTCCAAATTGTTATATTTTACACCAAATCCGAATGGTGAATCGGAAACTGTCAAAATTCAATTGACACAATCTTCAAGTGCGAAAATCAAATCACTCGAATATGATTTTGCGGAATTAGCAATTAAAGGAAGAACGTCAAAAGGTAATTTATTGACAAAATATCCAATTTATAAAGTCAAACAAGAAAGTATCGGAAAATCGACTTTGGGCGCATTAAAAGTTTGGATGGATGACGTTAGCGGACGTTTGAATACGGATGGACATGGCAAATTATTAGGGACTTTTGATACCGGCGAACAATTATTAGTTCTATTTAATGATGGTTCTTATGAAGTTCGAAGTTTCGAAATTAATGAAAAAATGGATTTGGGAAGTATCATTGATATTTTGAAATTCACGCCTGATTTAGTGATTTCTGCTATTCATTTCGATCCAGAACGAGAGGCAACTTATGTGAAACGTTTTAATATCGAAACAACGACTTTAAATAAACGATATAGCTATTTGAATAATGAAAGTTCAAAATTTTTATTTGCGACTTTGAAACTTAATCCCGTTGTGGAATATGCTATGCGTGTCGGACGTAAAAAGATGACTGGCGAATTGGATTTGACGGAATTTATTGAGGTAAAAGGTTGGAAAGCCATCGGTAACAAATTCTCTGATAATAAATTATATAATGTCGAATTGATAAAGTTTGATGAGCCGAAAGTGGAAGAAAGAACGGAACAGAAAAACGAAAACAATGAAGATTCCGCAGATGAAGAGAAAACACTTTTTGATTAAAATGTGTAAACTCAAGTAAAAAATAAAAGCAAAAAACCAAAAAATCCGTCAGGCTGAACTTGTTTCAGTATCTCTCGAGTTTTAAAGTTATAATCTTAGAAATATTACAATCTTTTTGATTCGCAACTTTTCTAGATTTCGACAGAAATGCTTAGGAAATACTAAAAATAGTACAGCGTGGCGAAAAGATTGGTGTTTTATAAAGTAGGCATAATCACTAATTAAATATGAAAAAAGTAGGAATAGTCGGTGGCGGGCAGCTTGGACGAATGCTAATTCAAGCAGCGACAGATTGGAATTTAGAAATTCATATTCTTGATCCTGACGCAAACGCACCTTGTAAAGATATTGCACACCGTTTTGTGGTGGCAGAACGAACGGATGCAGAAGCAGTTTATCAGTTTGGAAAAGATTTGGATGTCGTGACGATTGAAATTGAAAACGTTACGGTAGAAGGATTACAGCGTTTGGTAGATGACGGTGTAGATGTTTATCCACAACCATCTGTGATTCATACGATTAAGGATAAACGGCTTCAAAAACAGTTTTATTTAGACCATAATATTCCGACTTCTCGCTTCATTTTAACAGAAAACAAAGCGGATGTGATTGCAAATTCGAACTTTTTACCTGCTTTCCAAAAGTTAGGAACTGGTGGATATGATGGTCAAGGTGTCCAAAAATTAAGTAGCAAAGCAGATTTGGAAAAAGCTTTTGATGCTCCAGGTTTATTGGAAAAGATGGTCGATATTGATAAAGAGATTTCTGTCATTGTTGCTCGAAATAAAAACGGTGAAGTAACCACTTTTCCACCAACGGAAATGGTTTTCGACCCGAAATATAACTTGGTAGATTTCTTACTTTCGCCTGCTCAAATCAGTCCGTTAATTGCCGCAAAAGCGGAAGCAATTGCAGAAAAAGTGATTTTGGCTTATGATATGATTGGCTTATTGGCAATCGAATTATTCCTAACAAAAGATGGCGAAATCCTCGTCAATGAAGTCGCTCCTCGTCCGCACAATAGCGGACATCAATCTATCGAAGGTAACTATACGTCACAGTTTCAGCAGCATTTACGTTCGATTTTGAATTTGCCTTTAGGCAATCCGAGCGTTAGAACGCTTTCGGCAATGGTAAATGTTATCGGTGCGGAAGGTTACAAAGGTAATGCTCACTATGAGGGTGTTGAAAATCTATTCGATATCGAAGGTGCGTATTTGCATTTATATGGAAAAAAACTGACAAAACCCGGTCGTAAAATGGGACATATTACGATTTTGGATAGCGATCTGAAAAGTTTGAGAAATAAAATTGACGAAGTTAAACGAAGTATGATTGTGAAAACTTTGTAAAAAAAATAAAAACGTATTGAAATTATAAGGGACGGAAACAAAATAAATACTCTATTTATCTAATTTCCGTTCCTAATACTTGATTTTTATCGCTATTCAATTTACTTTTCACCCCATCCTTAATTAAAAGCATAGCGGTAAATCAACTTTTCCGAAGTGATTATATTCTCATAATCTGTATATAAAAGGCTTTCCTGTAAAAAACAATCCTAATAAAACCATTGATATTTAGTGTTTCGACAAGTCGAAATCTATTTTTTGGCTACCCACGTAAGGTTGGACACTATTGATATTACTTAATTAGACAATTGTTTCAATTGCAATACTCGTGAATGGGCAAATAATTAAAACCCCAGCTACTCAAGTTAGAGTTGTAAGAGGAAGTGAAAAATCAAAATCTTTTATAAGAAGTGCATTTCCTATTATTGAATAATATTTAAACAAGAACAAATGTTCATTAAAATTAATAATAGTATAAAAAGTTGTTTAACTATAACAGAAAATTATTCGGAATATGAAAAAGATGATTTAATAAGCATTTTATCGGATGTATGTGAGCAAATAGACGATTTAAAATTAGCTTTTTTCGTTATTCAATTTTCACCTTCCGATAACTCATTTGACCATAAAGTAGATTTTGGATACGATTTTACTTCTATTGCAAATGAATTACAAGACTTAAAAATCTTCTTAAAAGAAAGTAATGGAGAGTTTATATTAAACTTCTATGAGTTAAATAAATCTGTTGTATTTACTTTTATCGAAAACAAAATCAGAATTAAGATAATCAAATCAGATGATTTAATAGAACTTAATGAAGTTATAGTTTTACATAAAGATTTACAAGAAAGAATTAATAATATTCTACTATCATTTACAATGATTTTAGAGAAATATTTCCCGATAGCGTATAAAAAATTTAAGACTCAAAAATACGTAATTGAATAGAAATAAAACAGCCGAGAACAAAAGCATAATCGTCCATAGCCGCCAAAAAGCGGCTACGGCGTTTATGCAAACGTTCTACGCTATTAAGAAAAACAAAACGCAAGAACATACGACCAAAAACCAAACACAATAATTGGGCGCAATTGGATTTTGTCCCCAAAAATATAAACTATTAATTAAGAATGCTTTTTCAAAATTTAAATAATTGATTTACAGTAATTTATACATATTTAATGTATGCAAAACCCAATAGACCAATTTGCCCTAAATTATATTTCAAAATATATTTTCATTTGTTTTACTGTAGACTAAATTTGCGAAAACACTGCAAACTATTG
>Ga0209712_10000952_pt1 | contig 24846 bp, 15 predicted proteins | sample ArcOceMetagenome_FD_187443 | JGI IMG/M metagenome (GOLD analysis project Ga0209712, IMG submission 187443) | Marine eukaryotic phytoplankton communities from Arctic Ocean - Arctic Ocean - Greenland ARC118M Metagenome (SPAdes) (version 2) | ecosystem: Environmental > Aquatic > Marine > Oceanic...
AAGCAGAAGCCAAAGAGTACAAGATCAATCCATTCGATCTAACCAAAATCTGGCCTCATAAAGACTTCCCGTTGATTGAAGTGGGTCAGCTAGAGTTGAACCGTAATGTGGATAACTTCTTTGCTGAAAACGAGCAAGCCGCATTTGCACCAAGCAACTTGGTGCCTGGCATTAGCACATCGCCAGACCGTATGTTGCAAGGCCGTTTAATCGCTTACTCCGATGCACACAGATACCGCATTGGCGCCAACTTTGGCCAAGTACCAGTGAATGCACCGCGCTGTCCGGTGAATCATTATCAGCGTGATGGCGCCATGGCTGGCATGTGTCCGTTTGGTGGCGCTGAAGCGCAATACAAGGCGGATGAGATGGGTAACAACCAAGGCAGCAGTGCCAACTTTTACCCCAATGATCGCACTGGCAATGGCGCACCTCAGCCTCAGCCACAAGTTGCAGAACCGCCAATGCCGGTAGAAGCAGACGCGTGGATCAATCGTTTTAGTACTGACGAAGATGATCACTACTCTCAAGCAGGGGACTTATTCCGTTTGATGAGTGACGATCAGAAAAATCAGTTAGCTGGCAACATTGCCGGCGGCTTAAAACAAGCAACCGCCAGCGTGCAACAACGCATGTTGGATTACATGGCAAAAGCCGACGGGGATTACGCTAAACGTGTTTCTGCCGCAATGAAATAAACGTACGACAATCACTGGGGCCGGTGCCCCAGTGATGACTAAGGAGATAAAAATGAAAATTGAAAAACGTGAAATAAAAACCAACAAACCAAAACCACAGCATGACTGTAATTACGCTGAAAATTATTATGGCGATCAGGTATGCATCGCACAAACAAAAAAGGAGAAATAACATGAGCTTTGAATCATTATGTTTATTTTTTAGTGAGCCTAACCAAATAGAGCAGCCACTTACAAAAAGTCAGACACTTTGAATCCGCTTATTAAATTCATTCAATAAAAAAGCCGACTATGAAAACTCATAATCGGCTTTATTTCAGATTAATTAATCTAAGAATTACAGGTTTTCTAGCGCCTGCGAAATATGCTCAACCGCAATCACCTTCATGCCCGTATACCGCCTTTTGGAATATTGGCTTTGGGGGCAATCGCTCGTGTAAAACTGATAGCTTGAGAGTGCTGCTTCTTTTACACGGATCACAAATTCTCTAACGCTTGTGAAATATGCTCAACCGCAATCACCTTCATGCCCGGTATACCGCCTTTTGGAATATTGGCTTTGGGGGCAATCGCTCGTGTAAAGCTGATAGCTTGAGAGTGCTGCTTCTTTTACACGGATCACAAATTCTCTAACGCTTGTGAAATATGCTCAACCGCAATCACCTTCATGCCCGCTATGCCGCCTTTTGGAATATTCGCTTTGGGGGCAATCGCTCGTGTGAAACCATGCTTAGCCGCCTCTTTTAATCGATCCTGACCACTTGGTACTGGGCGAATTTCTCCGCTTAAACCCACTTCACCAAACACGACTAAATCCTGTGGTAAAGGCTTGTCTCTAAAGCTTGAAAGCACCGACATCAACAAGGCTAAATCCGCAGAGGTCTCACTTACTTTCACCCCGCCAACCACATTAATATACACATCTTGATCGCCTGTATGCACACCACCATGACGATGCATAACCGCCAGCAGCATGGATAATCGGTTTTGATCTAAACCTACCGCCACACGCTTTGGATTACCAAAATGGCTATCATCCACTAGCGCTTGTATCTCCACCAGTATTGGCCGCGTCCCTTCCCAAACCACCATAACAACAGAGCCACTGACCGGTGCATCTGAACGGGTTAAAAAAATGGAACTTGGATTTTTAACTTCTTTTAATCCCGTTTCCATCATGGCGAACACCCCTATTTCATTGACTGCACCAAATCGATTTTTAATGCCTCGTAAGGTTCTGAAACGGTTATCACTGTCCCCTTCCAACATTATTGAGCAATCAATCATGTGCTCCAGTACTTTTGGCCCTGCTAGTGAGCCATCCTTAGTAACGTGACCCACTAAAAATAAAACCGTGCCGCTTTGTTTAGCGAAGCGTGTTAAGTACGCCGCGCTTTCTCTTACTTGCGACACACTGCCCGGTGCCGATTCAACACCCGGTGTGTGCATAACCTGAATGGAATCGATCACGATAACTTTTGGGCTGTGATTTTTCGCGATGCTGACAATCTGCTCCACATCGGTTTCGGCCAACATTTGAATTTTGTTTACCGGTAAATTTAAGCGCTTGGCTCGCATACCCACTTGCTGCAGAGACTCCTCCCCAGTGATGTACAAGACAGGCATGTGTTCAGCCAAATAACACATGGTTTGCAACAATAGCGTGGACTTACCCGCCCCAGGGTGGCCACCCATTAAGTTCACAGAACCTGGCACTAAACCACCGCCTAATACACGGTCAAATTCACCTGTGCCCGAACTGAAACGCGGTACCTCATCAAGTGATACCTCACTTAACGTCACGACTTTATTTTGGCCTAACTTGTTATTGGCGCCGGCATAACCTTCTCGCACAGATGCAGACTTGGAGGTTGATACGGTGAATTCTTGCAGGGTGTTCCACTCATTGCATGCGCTGCACTGCCCTTGCCATTTACTGTGGTCTGCACCGCATTGATTACATACGTATGCTATTTTTCGTTTAGCCATATTCAGTTTTTTGATCTAACAATTTTAATGACATGAGTATGCCATAGGCTTTCTCAAGGGTGAGGCTTTATAGATTTTATTTTTACTGCTGGATTGGCACTTAGGTAACTGCGTCCATGGCTCGGGTAGCCTGCATCCCTGTAGGCAAAAAAAACGAGCATTAAATGCTCGTTTATAAAAACTATATACTTACTAGTCTTCTATCGGTCTGCCTTTGGCAAAAAATCTAAACCAGATGATCGCCCAAATAGCTGAAACAAAAGAACCTATCAAGATACCTAATCGGTCTTGAGCAAAGTGATCGTCACCGGTTTGTTCAAATGCCAAACTGCCAATGAACAAACTCATGGTGAAACCCACACCACATAAAATGGCAATGCCATACATTTGTGACCAACTCACGCCTTTTGGCATTTCCCCTAGTTTGAGTTTCACACCCAACCACACCATGCCCAATACACCTATTTGTTTGCCCACAAACAAACCAAGAATAATGCCTAGAGAGATGCTATCCATCACATCGCTAATCTGTAGTTCAGAGAGTGCGAGGCCGGCATTTGAGAATGCAAATATTGGTAAGATTAAAAACCCTACAGGGCCGTGTAAATCATGCTCTAGCTCATGTAATGGACGAGTGCTCTCGCCATCCCAATTTACGCCGCGCATTGGAATAAACAGTGCCAATATCACACCCGCTAATGTGGCATGCACGCCCGACTTTAATAACGCTACCCACATGACAGCACCCACAATTAAGTAAGCCGCCTTACTCACGACTTCTAGTTTGTTCATTAAGGCTAGGATCGCAATACAGCCACCACTGACCATAAGCGCTGTAATCGACAGATTGTCTGTGTAAAAAATCGCAATAACAATGATGGCCCCAAGGTCATCAAAGATAGCCAGACTCACTAAGAATATTTTTAACGCCGCAGGTACTCGATCCCCAAGCAAAACTAGAATGCCCAAGGCAAAAGCAATATCGGTTGCAGTTGGTATCGCCCAACCTTGAATGGCAACATCGTCGCCCCAGTTTAAAAAGGCATATATAGCAGCCGGTGCCACCATGCCGCCCACTGCACCTAACGCAGGTAAGGCTACTTTTCGGGCAGTGTTTAACTCGCCGACAACCGCTTCTCTTTTTAATTCTAAACCCACCAATAAAAAGAAAATCGCCATCAAGCCATCATTCACCCAGAGTAAAAGGTGCTTTGAAATAGCAAAGTCTTCGATGGCCACCGTGAGCTTTAATGTAAGCAGTTGCTCATAGACCCAATCGTAAGATGAGTTAGCGGCAATCAGCGCCAATAACGCAGACGCCATAAGCAACAGGCCACTGGCAGCCTCTAACTTTAAAAACCGTCTAATGGATTCAAACATAGTCTTCTCTATTCATTTTTTCTAAATGCTGACACAGAAATTTAGCGTAGCCAATAAAAGTTATATACCGAATTTATAGGATAGTAGAGGTTTTGTTATAACGAAAACTTTGGAGGCTTTTGTCGAACAAAAGAAAAGGTGATGTGTATTGAAATAAAAGAGGAGGATCAGATACAAAAAAACCGATTTAACTCGTACTGACTTTCAATACGCTTTAAATCGGCTTTTGGATCACATCTGTATGTTAATTACAGATAAGATTTACTTGTGGTAAGCAGGGCTTAGCTCAACTACGGCCTCAATGAAGGCTTTAGCGTGCTCTGGATCCACAAACTGGTGAATACCATGGCCTAGATTAAAGATCTGCCCTGTACCTTGACCATATGAATCAAGAATCGTCTTCACTTCTTCGCGAATACGAGCAGGGTTTGCATACAATACATTAGGGTCCATGTTGCCCTGTAGCGCCACTTTAGACCCTACACGAGCACGTGCAGCACCAATATCTGTAGTCCAATCTAAACCAAGCGCGTCACAACCTGTGTTAGCCATTAGCTCTAACCATTGACCCGCACCTTTTGTGAATAAAATCACCGGTACTTTACGGCCTTCATGCTCACGGATTAAACCGTTCACAATTTTTTGCATATAAGCCAATGAGAATTCTTGATAAGCGTTGTGGCTTAATACACCACCCCAAGTATCAAAAATCTGCACAGCTTGTGCGCCCGCTTTAATTTGAGCATTCAAATAGTCGATCACAGACAGAGACAGTTTCTCTAGCATCTGATGCATCACTTCAGGCTGGTTATACATCATGGCTTTCACATGACGGAAGTCTTTAGAGCTACCACCTTCAACCATGTAAGTGGCGAGTGTCCAAGGAGAACCTGAAAAACCAATCAGAGGTACACGGCCATTTAGTTCACGACGAATGGTCGAAACAGCATCCGTCACATAACTTAAACGCTCAGCTGTTTTCACAACAGGCAGTGCGTCAACATCGGCTTCGGTGCGTACTACTTTTTTGAATTTAGGACCTTCACCGGTTTCAAAGTACAAACCTAAATCCATAGCATCTGGAATGGTTAAAATGTCGCTAAACAGAATCGCCGCATCCAATGGATAACGCTCAAGAGGCTGCATGGTTACTTCACATGCAAACTCAGGGTTCATACAAAGATCCATAAAAGAGCCAGCGTCTTTACGACTTGCACGATACTCTGGCAAATAGCGACCTGCTTGACGCATCATCCAGATAGGCGTGCGGTCAACAGGCTCTTTTAAAAGGGCTTTTAAGAAACGATCGTTTTTTAGTTCTGTCATGTTTACTGCTTTCAAAATTTAAATTAAATATTGAAAAGCCCTGTTTTGAGAGCTTTATAATTTTTCTTCAATGGTTAGCACGAAATCATCTGTCATCGTACTGCCCTGATGTTCGATATTACTATTAGAAAGAGTCAGGGTAATTGGATAAGTAGCACCGCTATTAATACTGACACTACCATTAGCATTTATTGTAATAGCATCTGCGGGTAAAGAGCTCCAAGTGTAGTCGGAGCTTGTAAATGTTTGGTTTGTCCAACGTACAGCAGGGTAAAAAGTACTGATCTGACTGGCAAAGGCTATCGCGGAGTTATACGGTGCTCCAGCATTATCAGGGTCATTAGCCGCTAGATATTCATCATTCACTCCTGTGATTTCAACCTGAGGTAGAGGCATAGCATCATTAGAAGGTATGACATCATACGAATCTATCGAAAGCGTATATGAGTATTTATCTTCAGGTGTACGAGTAGCAATTTCTAAACTGTGCCCACTACCACTACGTATAGAAGATGACCAGCGCAGTACGTGCTGGTTATCCAATACAGCTCTCTTTTGCACAGCCGATACTTGTGCATCAATTATGGAACTAGAAAAATTATACGCGCTATTGGATAAGCTATCTTTGATCACGGCATCGGATTTTGCAGCAATTACATCATCCTCTGAGCCACCATCTGGAATCACGTAAATTAAACCTTTACCGAGGTTAATCGTTGTACTTGAAGGCCCTTGGCTAACGTCATAGATATAAGTAGACTGTGATTCTAATGCTTTTACAACAAACTCCTCGTTAAACACATTTGTAGCACTGTAGCCCGCCGAAAAGTACACAAGATTACTTAGCTTAATATAATCAGGTGTTACTTCATCTACCAAATCATTTGCATCAGCTGCTAATGTGTTTGAATCACGCAACTCTACAGTATGATCAAAAGGCCCGCTTGCGGAGAGACGACCAATCGCTTCAACAATGGCGTCATAACCATGATTCGCGCCTGTAACTTCTCCGTAAGTATCATTTTCCCAGTTTGTCAAAACCCTATCTAACGCTGCATGGATATCTGCTTCATCGTTTGTCCGTCCGCCTGACGTAAATGTCTCCTCTACGATCAGGCCATCGAATGCCCATATAGTGAATTGCTGATTGGCAATATAATAATTACTGCTAGCAAGTGACGAGCTCACGTAGTCTTTGATTTCTTGAATAAAAGCAATTCTCTCAACCCCGTACATAGCTGAACTAGTATTGATAACCAGAGCGGTATTCAAATTAACCCTATTACCCACAATTTTTTGTAATACTGGGAAGTTAACCTTTGAGTTAAGCGGAATACCATCTTCTTTCATATTGAAATCCGAGGCTTTCGCGTCTGTCACAGGGGCTAGCGTGGATGCATTAACAGGGTTAATTGTGTAATAGGTTATGAATGGGCTTTTACCGTATGAGCGAAACACATTATCACTTGTGAAGCCTGACCACGTTGAAAATAGCTCCACCGTCATTAGCGGTAAAAAACTCACATTTGTAAATGAACCATCATCTACCAAGGTACCGTCATCTGTATCACCGTCCTTAGCTGCAGGATCCGCTTGCCTGCTATCTACATCACTGCCGCCGCAAGCGCTTAACAGAGCTGTCATCAATAAAAATAACGGGATGATTTTATTATTCATATACCCAACCTCAATTCTGGTGTTGCTCATTGTACGTTCTTGATTAGAATTATCCATCCCAAGCAACATACTACTCGCTACTACCGCACACTTTTCTTACGGATATAAAAAAGCACGGCTAAACCGTGCTTTTTTATGGATGAACGGCCTTAGAAGTTAGCAAATCAAACGTCTAAGAAGTCCAAAATGCCTTCAGCCGCTTCACGACCTTCCCAAATGGCGGTTACCACTAGGTCAGAGCCACGTACCATATCGCCACCGGCAAATACTTTTTCATTGGTGGTTTGGAACTTAAACGCTTGCTTTTCAGGGGCTACAACACCGTTCCAGCTGTTAAGCTCGATGCCGAAGTCTGCAAACCAAGGTGCTGGGCTTGGACGGAAACCAAACGCTACAAGTACCGCATCTGCTGCTAATACTTCTTCAGAACCTTCGATTACTTCAGGGCGACGACGACCATTCTCGTCAGGCTCACCCATTTTAGTGGTTACAACTTTAACCCCTTCAACCTTGTCTTCACCAACGATGGCAACAGGTTGACGGTTGAATAAGAAGTTCACGCCTTCTTCTTTGGCATTGACTACTTCACGCTTAGAGCCCGGCATGTTGGCTTCATCACGACGATAAGCACAAGTTACTGATTCAGCGCTTTGACGAATTGAAGAGCGGTTACAGTCCATTGCGGTATCACCACCACCTAGAACAACCACGTTTTTGCCTTTCATGTCGATGAAGTCCGCTGCGTCTTTTTCCCAACCTTGGTTGTGATTAACGTTAGCGATCAAAAAGTCTAGAGCATCGTACACACCAGGAAGGTCTTCACCAGGGAAGCCGCCTTTCATGTAGTTGTATGTTCCCATGCCAAGGAAAACCGCATCGTATTCATCAATGATGCTTTGGAATTCTACGTCTTTACCTACTTCAGTATTCAGCTTGAACTCTACGCCCATGCCTTCGAATACTTCGCGACGGTTCGCCAGTACGGATTTTTCTAGTTTAAATTCAGGAATACCGAACGTTAATAGACCACCGATTTCAGGGTATTTATCAAATACCACTGGCGTAACACCGTTACGGGCTAAAATATCCGCAGCACCCAAACCAGCAGGGCCAGCACCAATGATGGCAACACGCTTGCCAGTTGGTACAACTTTAGACATGTCTGGTTTCCAGCCCATGGCAAATGCAGTATCTGTAATGTATTTCTCAACATTACCAATGGTCACTGCGCCAAAACCGTCGTTAAGAGTACACGCCCCTTCACACAAACGGTCTTGTGGGCAAACTCGACCACATACTTCAGGCAATGTATTAGTCGCGTGGCTAAGTTCCACGGCTTCCATAATGTTGCCTTCGCTTGCTAGCTGTAACCAGTTAGGAATGAAGTTATGCACTGGGCATTTCCATTCGCAGTATGGGTTACCGCATGACAAACAACGGTGTGCTTGATCGGTTACTTGCTCAGGTTTGAACGGCTCGTAAATTTCCACAAAACTGGTTTTACGAGATTTAATATCTACTTTTGATGGATCGCCGCGGCTTACATCTAAAAATTGAAAATTGTTGTTTAATCGTTTTGTCATAAAATCACCTAATTGGACTCGCTTGCTTTAACACTCGAACTGATTACTCAGTGCGAGTCCGGGTGTTTACTAGTAGTTGCTCTAGGCTGGCAGCCTTAGGCTTAACCAACCAGAACTTACCAATAAAGTTGTCGAAGTTGTCCAAGATTTCTTGGCCCCAGGCGCTGCCTGTTTCTTCAACATATTCAATGATGGTGCTGCGTAAGTGGTTACGCTGACCCTCTGTTTCTTCATTGCTGATGCGGTGAATATCCACCAGCTCGTGGTTGTAGTTATCCACGAACGTATTGTTTTGATCCAGTACGTAAGCGAAACCGCCTGTCATACCTGCACCAAAGTTATAACCTGTTTCACCAAGTACAGTGATTTGTCCGCCTGTCATATATTCGCAGCAGTGATCGCCTGCGCCTTCAACAACGGCTTTTGCACCAGAGTTACGTACCGCAAAACGCTCACCAGCTCGGCCTGCTGCTAACAGCTGACCACCTGTGGCACCGTATAAACAGGTGTTACCCACAATTGAAGCGTCTTGAGAATTAAACGCAGAACCTTTAGGTGGGAAGATAACCAGCTTACCGCCAGTCATGCCTTTACCTACGTAATCGTTCGCGTCACCTTCAAGGTGCATGTTAAGACCACCAGCATTCCAAACACCAAACGACTGACCAGCTGTACCGGTTAGGTTTAGCTTGATTGGCGCATCGGCCATGCCTTGGTTGCCGTGACGTAATGCAATTTCACCAGATAGACGAGCACCGGTAGAACGGTCACAGTTACCTACTTCAAAGTTAAACTCGCCACCTTTTTTGCCTTCAATGGCAGACAAGGTTTCAGCCAGCATACGCTCAGCTAACGCGCCTTCATCGTACGGCGTGTTGCGATCAACTTGTACTGTATGAGGTTTTTCAGCAGGGATTTGATCGTTGCCTAATAAAGCAGATAGATCTAATTTTTGCTGTTTAGGTGTAGCACCATCAATCATTTCTAATAAGTCTGTACGACCTACAAGCTCAGGAAGTGATTTAACACCTACTGCAGCCATCCATTGACGGGTTTCTTCAGCAACAAAGCGGAAGAAGTTTTTAACCATTTCAACGGTACCAATGAAGTGCTCATCACGTAGAACTTCATTCTGTGTTGCAACACCCGTTGCACAGTTGTTCAAGTGACAAATACGCAAGTATTTACAACCCATAGCAACCATTGGTGTGGTACCAAAACCAAAGCTTTCAGCACCAAGAATCGCCGCTTTAACAATATCTAGACCGGTTTTTAAACCGCCATCTGTTTGCAAACGTACGTTGCCACGAAGATCATTGGCACGAAGTGCTTGGTGAGCTTCCGCTAGACCCAGTTCAAACGGCGAACCAGCATATTTAATAGACGTTAGCGGAGATGCCGCTGTACCTCCGTCATAACCAGAGATGGTAATTAAATCGGCGTAGGCTTTTGCAACACCAGCTGCAATGGTGCCAACACCTGGCTCTGATACCAATTTAACCGACACTTTAGCGCGAGGGTTAACTTGTTTTAGATCGTAGATTAGCTGAGCTAAATCTTCGATAGAATAAATATCATGGTGCGGCGGAGGTGATATCAATGTCACACCAGGAACCGAGTAACGTAGAGTCGCGATTAGATCGTTTACCTTACCACCCGGTAGCTGGCCACCTTCACCCGGCTTAGCGCCTTGAGCTACTTTGATCTGCAATACTTCAGCACTTGATAGGTAGTGTGGTGTTACACCAAAACGACCTGATGCAATTTGCTTGATCTTAGAGTTTCTTAGAGTGCCGTAACGCTTAGGATCTTCACCACCTTCGCCTGAGTTAGAGTTACCACCTAACTCGTTCATGGCTTGGGCTAACGCTTCGTGCGCTTCTGGTGACAATGCACCTAATGACATAGCCGCTGAATCAAAGCGTGGGAAAAGTGCTTCAACAGGCTCAACATCATCGATGCCAATGCTGTTGTCAGTTTTTAATTTTAGTAGGTCACGAATCGTAGCCGTTGGACGAGTATTAACAAGCTCAGCGTATTTGTCGTAAGACGCTTGCGAGTTAGTTTGTACCGCATCCTGGATAGTTGTGATTACGTCAGGGTTGAAGGCATGGTATTCGCCACCGTGAACGTATTTGAACAAACCACCTTGGTCGATTGCTTTACGTGCCTTAATGGCATTTTTAGAGTTGGTCTTAAGATCTGTTTCGAACTCTTCAAAACCGGCACCTGCAATACGGCTGCTTAAACCACAGAAGCAAAGGTCTACAACTTCTTTGGCAAGGCCAATGCCTTCAAATAACTGAGAACCACGGTAAGAGGCGATAGTAGAGATACCCATCTTAGATAGGATCTTCATCAGGCCTTTACGGATGGCTTTACGGTAATTTTGGTTACTAACAAGTGGGTCGCCTAGTAGCTCGCCTTTTTTGTGCATGTCGCCAAGCACTTCGTAAGTTAACCATGGGTAAACCGCAGTAGCACCAAAGCCAAGCAATACGGCAAAGTGATGGCCGTCACGGGCGTCACCGGTTTCAACTACGATGTTAGTATCACAGCGTAATGCTTTTTTGATCAGGTTATGGTGAACCGCACCGGTTGCCATGGCAGAAGGAATAATTAACTGACCTTCTGCTACTTCACGGTCAGACAGAATCAAAATTGTTACGCCTTCACGTGCAGCTGATTCCGCTTGTGCGGTTAAGTTTTTAATTGCTTGCTCAAGACCCGTTGATTCATCAAACGCTAAAGATAACGTTGTGAATTCAAAGTCTGATTTACCGGTATTTTTAAGGCCGTTAAATTTAAGCGGCGACAATACAGGGCTAGTCAATACAATACGGCTAGCGTGATCTGCGTTTTCAGCAAATACATTTTTTTCTTTACCGATGCATGTCTCTAGAGACATAACGATGGCTTCACGTAATGGATCGATTGGCGGGTTAGTTACCTGCGCAAACATTTGACGGAAGTAATCAGCAATGTGGCGTGAGTTTTCAGATAAAACCGCCATTGGCGCGTCATCACCCATGGAACCCGTGCCTTCAACACCGGCTTCAGCCATGGCGCGTAATACTTGCTCACGTTCTTCAAAGCTAATTAGATGCTGCTTTTGTGCAACCTTAAGGGCATCCTCACTTAGAGGCTCTTCGTTAAGACGCTGAAGCTCTAATTTGCTTTCAATGCGAATGGCGTTTTCTTTTAACCATTTACGGTAAGGCTGAGATGTTTTAAGACGACCATCAATATCACCTGCTTCTAGTACTTCACCAGTTTGAGTATCAATGGCTAGGATTTCACCCGGACCTACACGTCCTTTAGAAATAACGTCTTCAGGTTTGTAGCTGTGAGTACCGATTTCAGACGCTACAGTGATATAGCCGTTTTTGGTCTTCACCCAACGCGAAGGACGCAGACCGTTACGGTCAAGACCACATACCGCATAACGACCATCTGTAATTACAAGACCAGCTGGACCATCCCAAGGCTCCATGTGCATAGAGTTGTATTCATAAAATGCACGTAGATCGGCATCCATGGTTTCAACGTTTTGCCATGCTGGTGGAATCATCATGCGAATCGCACGGAACATGTTCATGCCACCGGTGTGCAATAGCTCAAGCATGTTATCCATAGACGAGGAGTCAGAACCTGTGGTGTTAACCACTGGCTGAATGCTGTCTAGGTTTTCTAATAATGGGGATTCAAATTTACCGCCACGAGCGGCTGCCCAGTTACGGTTACCACGAATGGTGTTGATCTCACCGTTGTGCGCCAACATGCGGAACGGCTGAGCCAAAGGCCAGCGAGGTGCAGTGTTAGTAGAGAAGCGCTGGTGGAATACACAAATGGCTGTCTCTAAACGCTCGTCACCCAGATCTAAATAAAAGTTAGGTAGATCAACAGGCATCATAAGGCCTTTATAAGAAAGCGTGGTTTCAGATAAAGAACAGATGTAGAAATCTTCGTTGTCGCTAAGGGCTAGCTCAGCTTTGCGGCGAGCGTAATATAATTTAACCGCTAACTCTTGCGTATCAATGCTTTGCTTGGCGCTTACAAATACTTGCTCAAAACGAGGCAGGCAATCAATTGCCATAGGTCCAAGGCAATCGTTGTTAGTCGGAACCACACGCCAGCCGTGTACTTCTAAGCCTTGTGCTGCAAATGCAGCATCAACTGCGGCGCGCTGTTTGTCCGCGATGGCTATATCTAGATCTAAGAAGATCATGCCCACAGCATATTGTTCAGGCAGGTCCATGCCTAAATCTTTGCTTACTTCACGTAAAAAGCTATCCGGCTTTTGAATCAGTAGGCCACAACCATCACCTGTTTTACCATCCGCTGCGATACCGCCGCGGTGAGTCATACAAGTCAATGATTCAATGGCAGTACTCAATAGGTCGTGGCTGGTTTGACCTTCCATGTGTGCAATTAAGCCAAAACCACAGTTATCTTTAAATTCACCTGGTGTGTACAGACCTGTTCTCATAGACGCTCTCATCAAAAAATTTCTATGTAAATCAATGCCTTACCAGGCATTTCGACGCCAATTCAGTAGTTTTGAACAGACAAAAGGACGTGTATTCTACACGCGGGAGGCCGTTGGCTCAAATAATTTAGCCAAAAGGGGACTTCTTAGCGAGCGCCAAGTGTAAATTTACGGTATTAGGGTGGGTCAACTTCGTTATTAATGAGACTGCAGTTGGCGTATATCCTCTTGTATTTTACTTAATGGGCGCACCCAAGGCGTACCCTTCATAGACTTAGCCAAACTACCAGCCTGCTTTGAGGCAAGCTTATGCGTATCGAATGGTCCATACACCACCACAAACCATGGTGCGCCTTTATATTTGGTTTCATATATATTCAAATCACTGGCATCTAGCTGGCGAGAAAAGCGTGTCACGAATTCTTGAGCACTGGCTTTACTGCGCACACCCAATAGCTGCAATACATAAGATTTACCCTCAACACCTAACAACGGATGCAAACGAGACTTTGCAACGGCCTTTTTAGCCAAGGCCTTCACTCGCTTTTGTTGCTCAAGCTGGCGCGTATTAATCTCTTGCTCAGCTTTATTGGCCTCTTCAAGCGCTTGCGGCGTATTTTGCACAGCAAGCTCTGAGGTTCCTGCCTCTACAACTGGGACAGCTTCCTGACCAACTGGTTTAGTTTGCCCATTAGTAACAGCTTTACTAGGTGTATTCTGTGTAATTTGTTTATTTTGAGTAACAGCACTGGTTTTTTTGTCATCGGCCAGCAGTGTTTTAGCAACTTGCTCTGGTTTTTTAACAGGCTCGGCCTTAGCACCTTGCTGTAATAGTTGAGCGATGGCATCTTCTTGATCGTACGTTGAATCACCTTGGTACAAAGTAGATATTAGTAAGGCACTACCCACTAAAACCAAAGCAGCAACATGGGTTAGCGGAAAACGTCCTGCGATTTTTTGCTTTTTCTGTTGATCGCTTTCTACATACTCAATCAGCTTTGCGGCATTGCCTTCGCTTAATAAATAGAATTGATGCAATTGTTTTGCACCAATAGGAAGGGCTGAAAAACCAGCTTGCTGGTACAGGTCTTTAACTAAGTGATTGCTATCTTCTTCACTTAGTACATCTAAATTCACTAGATGATAAAAGTTTTCTTGCTGCAAACTCACTTGCATCTCATCAAGGCGCTGCTTTAAATGCCCATCACCTGCCAACGTTAAGTGCCAGCCATTACTGCTTAACGACTTAGTAAGCAGTATTTCTAAAGCATCTTGCTCAAGTAATTGCGCATCATCGATGATGACGTGCAGTGTCTCTTCTTGAGCCTGCATATGGCTAAGAACACTTTCAATTTCCGCTAACGACGGCAAACAACCCAACTGTTCAGAAAGCGTATCTATGACCATAGATTCTGAAATCATTTGAGTAGCGGAAAAAGAAATGACTTGATGATGAATGGAAAGCTGTTGTTCGGCGGCCTGTAAAAGTCGACTTTTACCGACACCAGTATCGCCAGTGATTAGAACAATCATGGCGCTGAATTCTTGCACATGCATAAGCATGTCTAACTTTTGCGCCCGATCGGGCACTAAAAAAGAGGGGGACGCACCATTTAATAGCGTTTTCTGTTGTACATCCATGATCATCCCCCTTTTTATTATTTTTTATGTGAGGCTTTTAAACTTTTTAGTGCACTATTTTAATCATAAGTGAGTGCGGCTAAAGTCTCATCCAATTGCTCTAGCTGGAAATCAGATGTGGTAATTGCATGACCCATAGCCTGCAATAACACTAATCTCAGCTTACCATCTAAGACCTTCTTGTCTACTGCCATTAAATCTTTAAAACGTTGTGACTGCATACCTTTAGGGCAAAGCACTGGCAAATTCGCTTTTTCAAAAACGCTTTTAATACGGTCAACGTCCGCCGCATCAATCCAGCCAAGGCGCATGGACAAATCTGCTGCCATAATCGTGCCAGCTGCTACCGCTTCACCATGCAACCAGTTGCCGTAACCCTGATCAGTCTCAATGGCATGACCAAAGGTATGACCAAGATTCAAGACAGCTCGAATGCCACCTTCTCTTTCATCTAGCGCCACAACTTTGGCTTTACTGGCGCAAGAGGTTTCAATGGAATAAATAAGTGACGCGATATCTCTTGCTACCAATTTATCCATATTGCTTTCTAGCCAATCAAAAAATGGCAAATCACAAATTAAACCGTACTTAACAACCTCTGCAATTCCGGCAGACAGCTCGTTATCTGGCAATGTTGATAAAGAATTTACATCAATCAAAACACAATTTGGCTGATGGAAAGCGCCGATCATGTTTTTGCCTAGCTTATGGTTAACACCTGTTTTACCGCCTACAGAGGAATCCACTTGAGATAATAAGGTGGTTGGGATTTGAATAAAATCTACACCACGCTGATAACTAGCAGCGGCATAACCAGTCATATCACCAATCACACCACCACCCAATGCAACCAAAGTAGTTGTGCGGTTATGACGCTTTTCTAATAAAGCATCGAAAATAAGGTTTAAGTGTTCAAGGTTTTTATATTGCTCACCATCCGGTAGCACGACTGTGTCTACCTGACCTTCTTCTGCAACATCCGAAAAAAGCTTTTTAGCTTGCTCTAGATATAAAGGCGCAATGGTGTCATTGGTAACAATCATCACCTGCTTGCCTTTGACATAAGGGCTAAGCAAATCAGTTTGTGATAATAAGTCTTCACCAATAAAAATTGGGTAGCTGCGATCAGCTAAATCAACCGTTAGGGTTTTCATGGTATCTATTTCTTCATATTGATCGATTTAGTCGATCACATTTAATTCTTCAAGACGTTTAACGATTTCCTGCACCACATATTTCGGGTTGCGATCATCCGTATGAATCACGATATCCGCCACTTCTTGATAAAGCGGATCACGCTGATTCATCAGACGCGTTAAAACTTCTTCTGGGTTATCAATTTGTAATAGCGGGCGATTTTTATCTTTGGAGGTGCGCGCTAGCTGCTGGGCCACTGAGGTTTTTAAATACACCACTGTGCCGCGAGCACTTAAATTCTGACGATTCTCTGGGCGCAAGACTGCACCGCCACCCGTAGCCATGAGCACATCGCTCTCTAGGGTGATCTCTTCGATGGCGGTTACTTCACGTTCGCGAAAACCGATTTCACCTTCAACATCAAATATCCATGGAATATTACAACCACAGCGATCTTCAATTTCTTTATCGCTGTCTTTAAATTCCAGTTTTAATTCAGCTGAAAGCAAGCGGCCGATGGTGCTTTTTCCAGCACCCATCGGCCCAACAAGATATACATTGTGTTTTGACATATTTCTCTTTAGCGACTGCTTAACACGTCCTTCACTAAGCGCGGCGTAATGAAGATTAATAGCTCGCTTTTATCTTCTGTATGGGTAGTTCGTCTAAATAGACGGCCTATCACAGGTAAATCACCAAAAAACGGCGTTTTATCTACCTGAGTAATATCTTCAGATTGGAATATACCACCCAATACAATGGTCTCGCCATTATTAACCAAAACTTGCGTTTCTAGCTCATTAGTATTGATGGTTGGAATATTGTTAATTAACTCACCAATGGCATCTTTATTAATAATTAAATCCATCAAAATACGATCATCAGGAGTAATTTGTGGGGTAACCTCAAGCTTCAATACTGCCTCTTTAAAGGTAATTGAAGTAGCACCACTTGCTGTTGCTTGTTCGTACGGGATTTCAGAACCCGCTTGAATCTTTGCAGTTTGGCCGTCAGCCGTAATTACTCGAGGTTGAGATATAATTTCTGCCTTACCATCAGACTCCATAGCCGACAGCTCAAGATCAAGCATCATATCTGAGGTGTTTAAGCCTATTGCAAACGAGCTAGCACTCGCGCTATTTACTGCCAAATCAACAATGCTAGCATCACTTAAGTCGATACTTTCAGGTTCCTCACCCTGTCCAACAGCGATGATATTATTATTAAAACGCGACACTGTATCCAAGTTTCCACCGGCTGTAATGACATCACTGCCCTGTAAAACCCCGTAGCCACCACCCCATCGAATACCCAAATTTTCACCCACATTAGTAGATGCAACTACAATGCGCGCTTCAATTAATACTTGACGAACAGGTACATCCAGCACTTTGATCGCTCTTCGGACTGCTTCTATAGACGTTGCTGTATCTTGCAACAAGATAGTATTTGTTCGCACATCCACACTTGCCATTCCACGATCTGTTAATAAACTGCCTTCGGCTGAAATTAACGCCAATAAATCAGTAGCTTTAGCGTAGCGAACCTGTAAAAACTCGGTACGCAGCGGAGCAAAATCTTCTACTTGCTTGTTAGCTTCTAATTCTATTTTTTGACGATTCGCAATCTGATCCGCAGGACCGACCATTAATACATTACCAATTTGCTGCTTTGCCAGACCCTGTGATTTTAAAACAATATCTAACGCCTGATCCCAAGGTACGTTTTTAAGACGCAACGTAATATTGTCTTCAACAGTGTCGCTAACAACTAGGTTAAACCCAGTGAAGTCTGCAATGATTTGTAAAACTGTACGCACTGCAATATCTTGGAAGTTCAATGAAAGCTTTTCACCAGTATAAGGGAAGCGCTCTTCTCGAATCCGATCTTCTTCATCAGCGGTTAACGGCTTAACACTTACCGTTAATAAATTATCAGTTTGGTAGGCCAAATAATCATAAAGGCCGTCAGCTGGCTCAATAAAAAATACAGGCTTCCCCTCTTCTAGAGTGGCATCAATAAAGCGCACTGGCGTGGCAAAGTCACGAACATCCAAACGACGACGCATATCTTCCGCAAGCACCACATTATCGAATGCAACCTTAATACGACCAGACTCTTGGGATATATCTACAGGTACATTAGGATTAGTCAAACTAATCAAAATTTGACCCTCTCCTAGGTCTCCGCGACGAAAATCTACATCTACAATGCGACTATCTTCTTTAGGCTTAGCCTCTTTTTGAAATTTACTTGGCTGTTCTTCAAGTAAGCCTGAAACAGCAGTAGCGGCCAATTCTTGACGACCGATAAGAACAAACAAATCATTGCCTTCAACTCTAGTACTATAACCTGTTAACTCAGTTAAATTAACAATGACTCTGGTTTTACCCTGAGCAGTTACAATGATTGCTGTTCGCGCATTGCCTGAGCCAACCTTATGGTACTTACTTTTAAGTTCACTAATGGTCTCTGGTAAGTCAAGCGCAATTCGAGCGGGCGTTTCAATTGTATATCCCGAGACATCTGGCGGAGTATCGTTGAAACTTAATTTGATTTCAGTTTTATCACCGGGCAGCGTAGCAAATTTAATATCCTCTAAATTCACAGCCTGCGCTGAAATACAGAAAACAACCAAACATGCGCCTAAATATTTTTTTATCATATTATTATTCATTATTATTCACTCCCTGCAGACCCTTTCAAGCCCATACTTTGAGGACGTGATATCCATCCGCCATTGCCGTTAGGCACTACTTCAACTAAATCAATTTTTGCATCGGAAATTTTCATAATACGTCCATGGTTTTTACCCATGTAATCACCAAGTTTCACTAAATGCACATTACCTGCAGATGTTTGAATCAATGCGTTCAAATTATTATCCGCTTTTGCCATGGTACCGACCAAACTTAAATCACCCATAGAGTAGCGCTCTAAAGGAGACTTACGCCTCTCGAAGTCAGGTGCTGCAACACTATCGGTATAACGTTCAGCCATTTCTTCAAACACCACTGGTGACTCAAATGGTGAGCGCATCGCTGATGCACTATAAATAAACGCGGAGTATGGCTGAAATTCAGGTAAAGGCTTAATACGACCGCGAGGCTTCGCTGCGGTATCAGCAACAAATTTTTCTAAATCAGCTATATCAGCCCCCCCTGAACATGCTGCTAAAAAAATGAAGCTAAATAAAACTAATATTCTCATCTTTTCTTCCGCTTAGCCGGCTTCTTTTTTTTGTCTTCACTATTATAGCGATAAGTTTTCGCTACGATTTTAAGGTTTAACTTATTTACATTATCCGATTTTGCGCTATTCACCTGAAAATCATGCAAAGTTACGATACGCCCCAACCCTGCAACAGCGCTCACAAAAGTACCAAAATCGTGATATTCCCCAACCACATCTATATTGATTGGTAGCTCTGTATAAAACTCAGTTTCCACTTCTTTATCAAGTTTAATAGTCTTGATTTCTAAGCTAGCCCCTAAAGCTGCAGAAGTTATATCCTCTAACAAACCAGCCACTTCCGTTTCTCTTGGCAATTGACGTAACAAACTACCAAATGACGCTTCTATTTCTTCAAGCTGTTTTTTGTAGGCCTCTAAATTGGCAACTCTAAAGGCTTGACGCTCAAAGTTTTGCTTCGATGAAACCTCTTTTTCAATGACCTGCTGATTCTTTTCTAAAAGTCCCTGCACGTCTAAAAAATATGTTCCTGCAAGCACCCCAAAAAAAATCATCATGGCAAATACGATTTTACCAACAAGAGGCCAAGACCCCATATTGTTCCAATCGATATCATTTACATCGAAACCATTAATTTTTTCAATTAACTCATTGATATCCATTATTTCACCTCATCCAAGGCTGGGCGAGACTGACCAACTAACATATCAAAGCGATTAAAACCGTCTTTACCCGAAGTAACACCTAAAAGATTAGGCTGAGTGAACCAAGGGGAACTATCAAAATTGCGCATCAACTGGGATATTTGATCATTACTTGAAGCCAAACCTTTTATAGTGAACTTCTTTCCTTCCGATCGAACCGCTTCTAAAAATAATTCTTCCGGCATTATTCGAGCAAATTCATCAAACACCCGAACAATAACAGGCCTATTACCCTGCAGATCTTGAATTAAGCGCATGCGCTCTAATAGCTGCTCTCTCTTTTCACGTAATTCACGTATTTCATCTATTTTCTTATCCATAGCCGAAGCTTGAACAGAAAGATATTGATTACGGAGTTGTTGATTAGCGATAGCCTCGTCAAGCGCATCTCGTGTTAGCCACCAAATGGCCAACGCACATATAGAAACAAGAAATAGTACTTTTAGGTATTCTTGCTGACGCTCTGCTCTTAACTCTTCACGCCACGGCCTAAGGTTAATATTTGCCATTAGTCGAAACTCCTCATAGCCAAACCACAGCAAACCAATAAAGCAGGCGCATCATTGGCTAAAATTTGAGGGTTAACTTTTTGCCCTAATGTCATCTGAGCAAAAGGATTTGCTATCACTGTCGGCGTACCAATTTTATCCTGAACTTGCTCTGCAAGCCCCTCTATAGAGGATGTACCACCTGCTAAAATAATGTGATCAACATCATTATATTGACTTGAACTATAAAAAAACTGCAATGAGCGACTTACCTGCTGTACCACTGTTTCTTTAAATGGCTCAAGAATTTCAGCTTCATAATCATCAGGCAAGCCGCCTTCTAATTTTGCACGCATGGCTTCATCGGCACTAATACCATAACGACGTTGAATTTCTTCTGTTAACTGCTGCCCGCCAAACATTTGCTCGCGGGTATAAATCGTCTTGCCTTCGTTCAGCACCGTTAACGTGGTCATTAATGCACCCACATCTACGATGGCAACCGTATCAATCTCTTCATCACTTTCTAACTGAGAAGCTAGCAACTCATAAGACCGCTCAACCGTAAACGCTTCCACATCCACAAGTGAAGATTCTAAACCTGCAATTTCAATGGCATCTTCACGCAATTCAACGGTTTCTTTACGGCACGCGGCTAGCAATACATTTTCGAACTGCTCATTACCCTCAACAAGACCTTGAATTTCAAAGTCCATGGCCACTTCTTCTAGGGGATAAGGAATATATTGATCAGCTTCAACCGCTATCTGACTTTCAAGCTCGTCGTCAGACATACCGGCTGGCATTTGAATCTCTTTGGTGATTACCGCAGAGCCTGCAACCGCTACCGCTGCTTTTTTCAAAGTGGAACGGGAACGCGTTAATGCTTTTTTAATAGCATTACCCACAGCCTCCTCATCGGCAATGGCTTGCTCGACAACGGCATTTTCTGGCAGCGGCTCGGAGGCATAAGCCTCAACCTGCAAGCGACCATTTTGTTTTGAAAGTTCAATGAGTTTGATACGTGTGGAGCTGATATCAATACCAAGAACTGCCTTATTTTTCTTTTTAAATAAATTGGCTAGCACTGCTATTCCTTAAATTATTCAGCATTGGCAGCTGAAAAATGCCAAAATGCGCGAATAGTGTCCGCATTATAAGCACAACCGAGCGAAAAGAACAAAAACCATTTATAATGGCAACACCCGATTATTGCTGGGCAAAGATACATTCTAAGTTATTAATGATGAAAATAAATCGACCTGTTTTGCGTTTTTTAACATTGGCTGCTGCCGCTGGCTTTTTTGGCTTGATTCTAGGCATAGCCAGCGTCTACCTGTACTTGGCACCCAGCCTTCCTTCTGCAGAAAGTTTAAAAAACGTACAACTGCAAACCCCACTAAGAATTTACAGCCGTGACGACAAATTAATTGCAGAATTTGGCGAGAAACGACGTAAGCCGGTAGCCTATGAAGATGTACCCCAAGCATTTTATAACGCATTAATTGCAGCAGAAGACGAAAACTTTTATCACCATGCTGGCGTAGACATCAAAGGCCTTGCTCGAGCCGCATACGATTTAATCACCACGGGCCGAAAACGCTCCGGTGGCTCCACCATTACCATGCAGGTGGCCAAAAACTATTATTTAAGCAGTGAAAAAACCTTTACTCGGAAGTTCACTGAAATTTTATTAGCCCTACACATTGAACAAGAGCTATCTAAAAAAGAAATCCTAGAGCTTTACGTTAATAAAATGTATTTAGGCAAGCGCGCCTATGGTGTTGAATCTGCCGCCCAAGTTTATTACGGAAAATCCATTAAAGAATTAGATCTAGCGCAGCTAGCCATGGTCGCAGGCCTACCTCAAGCACCTTCTGCAGCAAACCCGATCAACAACCCAATGCGCGCACGCTATCGTCGTAACTATGTTTTAGCTCGCATGTTTACCGCTGGCTACATAAACCAACAAGAATTCGATGACGCCGGTAACCAACCCATTACAGCCACCTATCATGGCTTAAGCACAGAGATTAACGCCCCATACGCAGCTGAAATGGTACGAAGCGAAATGCTCAAACGCTACCCTGGCGACCTTTATACAAAAGGCTATAAAGTAACCACCACTATAGACAGTCGCATGCAGACTGCTGCTCAAAAAGCAGTGATTAATGGACTGCATAACTACGATGAAAAACATGGCTTGCGCATGCCGCTTGAAACCTTGGCTCAATACATATTACCCGAGCAGCAAGATATTCAAGTTCAGCTAGCGCCAACATCATGGACAAAAGAACTACCCACTCCTAGCCAGGACAGACACCTAACTCTTCCTCCAAGCCCTCATGATTTGAACATTGCCCACTGGCTAGAACAAATTAGACATAAAAAAGCCCCCGGCGACATGCAATGGGCTGTTGTGCATGAAATAAATGAAACACTGGAGTTTGAAGAAGGCATTAAGCTTTCTAAGCGACAACTTAAAAAGCTTAAACGAGAAACCTTCAACATAAAGGCAACACTGCCAAACTTAGAGAGCATTACCTTAAAGCCAGCGCATTATGAATGGGCCAAAACCTACATTAATGTGAACGAGCTAGGTGATGACATCGAAAAACCCAGCGATTTATTTTCAGTCGGCCAAAAAATTCTGGTTCGCCAAACACTTAATAAAGACAACGAACTGCATTATCGCTTAGCACAAGAGCCAGAAGCCCAAGCATCCTTGGTTTCTTTTCACCCCAAAAATGGCGCCCTGAGAGCCCTTATCGGTGGTTATGATTTTTCTAGCAGTAAATACAATCGTGCCGTGCAAGCTGACCGCCAACCCGGTTCAAGCTTCAAGCCCTTTGTATACAGCTCAGCTTTAGAGATTGGCTTTACGCCTGCTTCAATTATCAACGATGCCCCTGTGGTGTTTGAAGATGACAGTCTTGAAGCCATCTGGCGCCCTGAAAACTACAGTGGTAAGTTTTTTGGCCCGACACGCATGCGCCAAGCTTTGTACAAGTCCCGCAACCTTGTTTCTATTCGCCTATTAAATAGAACCGGTGTTGGTCGCACCATTCGCTATATCTCTCAATTAGGCCTGCCTAAAAAGAAACTGAATCGCGATCTATCCCTAGCACTGGGCAGCTCAGGTTTAACACCTTATGAAATGGCCAGCGGTTATAACGCCCTAGCCAATGGTGGCTATCGAGTGGAACCACACTTTATTTCTATCATTGAAGACAATGAAGGTAATGTTTTATTTGAGCAGAATGCTAAAGAAGTCTGCAGCACTTGTTTAACCGACATTGAAGAGCACAAATTAAAACTGGAAGAAAATCGTAAAAAACTTGAAGAGCTTTATGAGCTAGCCCAACTAAACGCAGACAACGATCAACTAGACAACCTAGATATAGATGCAAGCTTAAGCGAAGAAACAAATGAAGAAGCGCTATTAAGCCTTGAAGAGTTTACCGCTCAGTTCCCACCTGTTGCTCCAAAGGTCATGGACAGCCGTGTGAACTACCTTATGTACACACTATTACAGGATGTAATCAAACGTGGCACAGGTAAACGCGCCCTTGCCCTAGGACGTAACGATCTTGCCGGCAAAACCGGTACCACCAATGATCAAAAAGATGCATGGTTCTCTGGTTACAACAATGAGATCGTAGCAAACGTTTGGGTAGGATTTGATAGCCCGCGCACCCTTGGCAGAAGCGCATTTGGTAGCAATACTGCACTACCGATCTGGGTAGACTTCATGGGTACCGCATTGGATGGCACAGAAGAGGCGCCATTAAAACGCCCTGACGGCCTTGTATCCATTCGCATCGACCCTACAACAGGAAACCGAGCTTACCCAGGGCAAAAAGACGCGATCTTTGAAACCTTCAGAGTAGAAAAAGTACCTAAACAAATGGAGCAAGCTCCAGGCGTAAGTTACGAAACAAACTCCGACACAGGTGAAGAGACAGACAGCGACGACGAAGACTTCTCGCCAGAGCAATTGTTTTAAACCCAACATATAAATAGGAGTCGAGAACCACTCGACTCCTACATAACCCAAAGCCCTCAGACTTCCAGCATAAAAGTTACCGGCCCATCGTTTTGTAAACTCACTTGCATGTCTGCACCAAACTTACCGGTTTGAGTATTGATACTTTTCACACTCTGCCTAACAAAATAATCATATAACTCCTCACCTAATTGCGCAGACGCACCTTTTGAAAAGCCTGGTCGTGTGCCTTTTTGGGTATCCGCCACCAAGGTGAACTGAGAAACCACCAGCAAACTGCCCTCCACTTGATTTACATTCAAATTCATCTTGCCATCTGCATCACTAAAAATTCGGTACTTCAAAATTTTTTGTAAAAGCTTATCCGCCAGTTCGTTTGTATCCGTTTTTTCCACACCTAAAAAGATCAAAACCCCTTGATCAATTTGACCAACCACCTCGCCAGAGACCTCTACCTTGGCGTTTTTCACACGCTGTATTAATGCCTTCATATGCTCACCACTTAAAGTCTCGGTAAAAATACCACATATAAATAA
>Ga0209712_10000953_pt1 | contig 24836 bp, 12 predicted proteins | sample ArcOceMetagenome_FD_187443 | JGI IMG/M metagenome (GOLD analysis project Ga0209712, IMG submission 187443) | Marine eukaryotic phytoplankton communities from Arctic Ocean - Arctic Ocean - Greenland ARC118M Metagenome (SPAdes) (version 2) | ecosystem: Environmental > Aquatic > Marine > Oceanic...
TGATCGTTGCTCTAAATCTTCGATGCCATTTGAATTAAATTCCGAATCAAAATATTTCCCAATCAACTCTGAACCATCTAATTTTACGACATCCTGAAATCGAATATCACCAACTAACTCATGCCCTTTGGCTCCTAATTTCCGAGTGTAAGTCAAAGAATATTCTAAATTAGATTCGTCCTTGACCGTGTTATCATCCCGAGTAGAAATACCAACCGGATTAAAAAGATCATCCACATAATCTCGATAAACCATATTGATTTCATCATTGTCTTGCCCTTGCCGATAATTTACGGCAGTTGTAAGTATATTATTATCATTGAAATAATAGTCAGCCCCTAATCGTACATTCCCCCATAGTCCACCTAGAATATGATCTCTTTCAAATTCCATAATTGACAAGGAATCGTCTTGAATTTCTTGATAAAGAGTACCGTAACCATGATTTTTTCGATAATCTAAACCGATGTTGGTAAAGAAATTAAATTTGTTCTTTCGATAGTTTAAATTAGCAGAAACACCATAAATATCTCGATAACCAACAGTCATATTGATCGAACCATTGACACCTGGCTTCTTTTCTTTTTTCAAAACAATATTAATAATACCAGCAGTTCCTTCCGCTTCATATTTTGCTGAAGGGTTGGTAATCACTTCTACCCTTTCAATTTGACTCGCAGATAATTGTTTTAATCCAATACCATTTTCCCCTGTCATGGCAGATGGTTTTCCATCAATCAAAATCTGAACGCCTGAATTCCCACGCAACAAAATGGCTCCTTCCGGACTCACTTCCACACTTGGAACATTACCTAAAACATCAGTCGCTGTTCCTCCTGTACTCGAAATATCTTTTCCAACATTATAGATTTTCTTATCCAAAGTCATTTGCATATCTCCTTTACTGGTCATTACTTGTACTTCTTTTAAGGAAGTCGTATTGATCAACAGTTCAGTCATCCCAATATCTAAAATATTATTTTCTGAAGTCAAAGTGAAAGGCTCAATTACTTGAGGATAGTAGGCGATAAATTCTATTTTTCCAAAATAATCTCCGTGCGGAATTGTAATATTATAAACTCCTTGAGCATTGGTTGTTTCGCCAGAAATAATGCTACTATCTTTTTGAGCATAGATAATAACTGTAGCGTACTCTAGTGGATTTTTTGAAGTAAATTCTAAAACTTTTCCTGTTACCGTTGCATCATTTTGAGAAAAAAGAGAGAAAGGTAAAGTTAGAAAAAGTCCTAAAATCAATTGAATGAATTTAGTGCTTTTCATCGTGTTATTTGTTGTATTGTGTCCTATTTACAAAAGTGTTTGTTAAACTAGAGGTTCAAATAAGTACAATATTTAGGGGTAAATTAGTCCGTGTACTTAAAAAAAACAAGGGTAAAAATAAGTGAAGTGTCCAAATGTACAACTTTTATTTTTAAAATGAATTAGAAACAAAAAAAAAGCATGGTTAGGGTATATTTCCCTAACAATGCTTTTACATATTTTTATTTTCCATGGATAAACTACTCCATTAAGGTTATATCTCCTTTGAAAATTTCTATTTCGCCATCAATAAATTCGATTTCGACAATATAAATATAAACTCCATTTTGCATTTTCTCGTTATTAAAATACCCATTCCAGCCCTCCGTTTCCACATTCGGAATCAAATTTTCTTTTTCAAAAACTAGGTCTCCCCAACGATTAAATATTCTAAAACTCGGAATCGAACGCACACTTGCATCGTCTGCAAAAATAGTAGCGTAATCATTTAATCCATTTTCATCTGGAGAAAATGCATTTGGAATAAATACTTTTCGCTCCTTAGAAACATAAACCCAAATCACATCTGAATCAGAACATCCCGTAATCGTATCTAAAACATTGACTTGATAACCCGCACTATTTAAAGGCATCAAATCAAGCACCGGGCAATTTTGGCAACTGTCCACATTCCATTCTACCAGTGCATTGTCTGAATCAACCAAGGCTTCTAACGTAACTGATTCCCCTAAATTAATTTCATAATCATCTCCCAAATTAACTTCTATTTGATTAGGCAAATTGACTATTGCAACGTCGTTTCCTTCGCAACCATTTGCATCTTGCACATATACTTGGTAAGAGCCAGAAGTCAATTGGGTAAAACTAGGAATACTATTAAATCCACTTTGCGCAATGGCGTAAATATAAGATCCAGTTCCACCTGCAACATTTTCCACAATAATATTTCCACTACTTAATCCATTCCAACAATTTACATCTGTAATCGCTAAATCAAAACTTATTGGAATCGGTTCCCCTAGATCATAGATTGCAATTGCCGTACACCCTACTCCATCTGTAACCGTAACTTCATAAACTCCCGATGCTAAATTATTATTGAAGTTTCCAAGATTAGTATCACTCCATAAATAGTCGAAAGTAGTTCCAGTACCTCCACTTGTCTCCGCAGATAATCCTCCATCAACCTCACCACCACAGCTGATCGATTCTACTTCTTCAATTACTACTGAGAATGGAATAGGATCTTCAATATTCAAATTAAAGGTTGCAGTACAATTATTTGTATCAGTAACTGTAACCATATAGTCCCCAGGACAAAGATCAGCAGGGTCAGCAATTGGAGCAACTCCACCTGACCATGAATAAGAATATGGGCCAGTTCCATCAAGCGTATTTAATACTACACCACCATTGCAATCACCTTGACAAGTAACATTTTGATTTGAAATAATTTCTATTTGTAAAGGCAATGGTTCGATAATATCTATAGAAATAATTTGAGCAACGTACGTATCTGTAACGGTGATATTGTAACTTCCTTTTGCTAAATTGGTAATGGTGGTTGATCCAATATTCCCTGTAATTGTTCCATTTCCAATTGCTCCGCTTTCCATATTTATCCAATTGAAATTATAATCTCCTAAACCATTCGCAACTGCCAAAATCAATGCTCCATCTGTATCACCGAAACAATTTAAAGTATCATTTAATGCTATCGCAATATTTGGTTCGTATAAAATGGTGCTGCAAGATTCACCCGAACATCCATTTCCATCGGTTACGGTTACACAATATTCTGTTCCTCCCAAGAGGTTGGTTGCAGTCGCAGTCGTTTGTCCAACTGACCATAAATAGGTGAAATTTCCATCTCCTCCGGTAGGTTGTGCGGTTGACATTCCATCAGATTGATTATATCCTGATGGTAAAAAATCAACATCAATAGTAATATTAATTTCATCCAACACATTTAAGTTCGTCGTAATTATACTATCACATCCATCTCCATTAATTAAGGTGTCAAGATAAATTCCACTCGCAGTATAAGTTGAATTAACCACTAAAATATTTTCTCCAAAACAAATAGTTGAGTCAATCATGAATGACGGATCTGAAAGGATAGTTACCATTCCAGCAACTAAACTATCACAACCGTTTGCAGCTATGAGTGTTTCAGCAATTGCTCCTGTGGCATCGTAAGTCGTATTTCCAATTACCACACTTTCTCCAAAACACAGCGTAAAATCTTGATTAGAACTTATTCCCAATGGCTCGGTAATTATCGCAAATGCCAATGTTGTACTTCCACTATCATCTTCAATTTCAATTTGATAATTCCCAGCAGGTAGGCTATTAATTACAATCAAATCTCCATCAGCATTAATATTTCCAGAACCTACTGCGGTTGGATTATTCGTATTTTCATAGGAATAGGTATACGGTGCAATTCCATTCGAAACAGAAAATGAGATAGTTCCATTTGTATCACCAAAGCAATCCAACGCATCTCCAGAAGCATTCGCAGAAAGAATTGAAAAATCCAAATCGACACAATCCTCAGCAGTACATCCGATAGCATCGGTAATCGTAAGGCAATAATTTCCAGCAGGAATATTATCATTCAATTGGCTCGTCGCTCCGTTGCTCCATGCATATGTGAAAGGGGCAGTCCCTCCAGTTTCATTGGCAATCACACTTCCATCAGCCGCTGTCGGAGAACTCGCCAAAGTTGCAGGTTGGGCATCCGCCGCAAGCGAATCAGCTACGATCAAATTGGTATAAACGGTACTATCACATCCATTGCCCAGATTAAAAACATAAGTATAATTCCCTGTGGTGCTGTAGGTAGAGGATCCAATAGAAACACTTCCTCCAAAGCATACCGTGGTATTATTGGTGATTTCGGGTGGATAATTTTCTAAATCGGTTACTACCACATCAAAAATCCCAGCGGTATTCGAACCAGATCCATCCACCAAAATCCAATAATTATTCCCTGGATTAAGACAATTTAATTCAATCGATTCGTCATTATTTTGTGCAGTAAAGCTACTTTCTACCTCAAAGAAAAATCCAGTACAGGTATTATTAAATGATCGATAAACTCCGATTTGTGCTCCAATTCCATTATTCCACGGTGCTCCATCCACACTCAATACTTCCACTAAAACACTTCCCGAAGGTGGCGCTTGAAAAGTAAACCAAACTGAATTTTGACTAATAAAAGCAGATGGATTTGGATCTCCAATATTGTTCGCACATTCATTGTGAACATTATAAACACCAGTATTTCCTCCAACGGGAACCATTCCCAAATCATAAGCATCACACCTAACATCGGGTGCAGCCATCACGCCAATATCTGAAATCTCTATTCCAAAATGTCCTTCCACTCCTGAGTCAGAATCATTTCCATCTATTAAAATAAAGTAATTCGTATTGGGCTCAGGGCAATCAAAGCTTAGCGATTCATTAAAATTAGTCCCATCATATGAAGAAGCGATCATCGTCATATTTCCGGTACAAGTTCCATCATCAGAAGTGTACACCGCCAATTCAATATTTATAGCATTTCCTATATTCATCGGGTCATTCAATGCATCAATGACGATATCGTAACCAGGTGTATTCGAGGTCGTAAACTCTATCCAAACACCTTGTTCATTTGGCCATTGACCATCAGTTGCTGGATTAGGTTCATTGGTATTGCTCGCACATAAATTATTATACCCACCTGCACTCGCATCTCCAAGGTTTCCACCTAAAGGTAAAACTCCCAGAGTTACAGCACTACAGAGTTCATCATTCAAACTTTCAAATGGAACACCAATTGCTCCAATCGAAAATTCAATAGTTGCTTCTGATTCACCACCTACGGGTAAGCTAAAAGTATAATTAGAAATATTCCCAGGAGCAGGTACTACAAAATTTTGACAATCTTCCTCTTCACAACTTTCCCCAAATGGGTCTTCTTCAAATGCGCCCAAACAAACTTGAAGTGAGGTTGGAATATCCTCCTGACAATCAAAAGGAAAACCCCAAGCTAAATTTGGATAAGTTGCCGCACTTGGATCAGAATTATTATTGGAATAATTGACCCATGGACCAGTTCCAACTCTAACTCGCCAACGCGGGTCTGGTTGACTAAATATATCAGTACAAGTGGTGGTAGAATTTCCAGTATTAATGGTTAAACCAACTTGAACTTGGGCAATATTATTTGTTGGAAAAAAAGAAAGAAAAGCCAATACAAGTGTGAGTTGTATAGCAAATGGAAAGGTACGGTTACGAATTTTCATCACGGGGTAAATGTCTTTCGGTTGTTTAATTATTTAAAGTTATAATAATAATTGGACTAAATAAAATATTACTCTAGCCTTTTGAATCCATTCATAAAACATTGAAAATCAATATTTCACAAAACAATCTTTAGATAAAGTAAATTATCAAATTGGCATTAGTCCAATCAGAAAATGTCAAGAAAGGTAGATAGTTGAAGTTAGGTTGAGAAGAATGGATACTTGGTTTAATGAATCCACATTATTAATTCTTTTTTTGGAAAAAATATTGTGAGTCTTATGTTTTTTTTTCAAAAAAGTTATTAACAAAACGATTAATAAGTTCTTTTTGTAATCCTGAAACAAATGTAATTCTAATTTTTCACAAAAAAAACAGAAACACTCCATTTCAATTTTTGTTCTTGCTTAGGAGTCAGAAGCCAGGCTGGTCGCTGCGCTTTCGGTGAGGAGTCAGGGGCTTCTTTTTTTTCCCATGTTTTGAAATAAAAGTAAATACACGTTAGAAAAATAAAATGTTTTTTTCTAAAGATGAAACTACCAGGCAGTGCCTTCGTTTTAAATAAAAAATAAAAAAACATGCAGTATAAAAATCCGTGGAAAACGCTTTCTGTTGAAGAAGTTTATGACAATCCTTGGATCAAGATCACCCATCGAAATGTACTCAATCCTGCTGGCCAAAACGGTATTTATGGAAAGGTACATTTTAAAAATATAGCTGTCGGAGCTTTGCCTCTTGATGCTGAAAATAATACTTGGTTGGTCGGCCAATATCGATACACTTTAGAAAAATATTCTTGGGAAATTCCAGAGGGCGGTTGCATTGGAAGTATCGAACCGTTGCAAGCGGCAAAAAATGAGTTGCAAGAAGAAACAGGAATCATCGCCAATAAATGGACTAAGATTTTAGACATCCATACTTCTAATTCTGTAACGGACGAATATGGAATTTGCTACTTGGCTCAAGACTTGACTTTTGGAAATTCGTCACCCGAACCTTGCGAAGAGTTGATGGTAAAAAAACTAAAATTTGAGGAAGCTTTTGAAATGGTGATGAATGGAGAGATAACTGATTCGCTTTCCATTGCCACTATCATGAAAGTGAAACTGATCTTATTTTCTTAATAAACGAGGGATCGGATCCCTTGAAGGAATCCGACCCCTAATATCCTCTGAAGGAATCCGACCCCTAACATCCTCTGAAGAGATCCGCCCCCTAACATAATTAAAACTCAATCCGATAAACCGTAGAATTATGCAAAGTAAAAATCCCATATCCGCTTTCCATATTATTATGAACTAAAACAGGTTCTGCAAATGGATTGCCTTGCGCTTCTTGATTCAGACTACGAGAAGTTTCATACAGATAAAGATCTTTTGTCCCAGTATATAAAACTAAATTAACTGCCACCAATTCAATATTTGGATCTTCTCTAAAATATTTACTGAACATTAATAATCTGAGATTATATTCATTGCCATTGAAAGTGATATCAGGAATTATTTCATCAATACTATATCCATATTCGGCAACTGGTAAATCAGTAAATGGATAAGTCATATTTGTAGAAACTTGACCGTTTGCTAAATCTTTTATTTCAAAAAATGCTTCATAAGAATAATAATTTTCCTCTCCAGCTGGATCATTGATTTTAACTTTCATCAGATCGTAAAGATCGCTGTCAACATCGAAAGGTACTTTGTCAAATTCATAGGATACATTAACGATGTCAGCTTTGGAAGGCATCGTCTGAGTTGCACTCACCGGATCATATCCAGGTGCGGAAACCTCCAAGCGGTAAGTTCCTTGAGTCAATTCAGGTGCAGACTCACCCAAGTATAATATATTATCACTATCATAAATGAAATCAAAAAGCTCATCATTTCCTTTAAAGAACTTAATCGTCGCATCATCGATCAAATCATATTCTTTGGTATCTACAATGCCTAGACTATTTCCCACAAAGACACTTGGAATAGTAGTTATATCAGGATCAACATTCGGAGTGGACATTTGAGCAGTAACTGCAAGTCTTGTCTCATGAACGGGAAACTCAATCGTTTTTACTTGAGAAAATTTATCTTTTCCGCATCCTAAAGTTAAAGTTAATAACAATATATATACGCAATATTTTAAATAATTCATTTTCTTATTTTTTAGTTGTTTTTTAATTAAAATTTAATCGCATACGACAAAGAAGGAATAATTGGAAGGATACTAATTTCCTTTAATCTCCGTGTAGTGGTTCCAGTTGCTGGGTTATAATCTTCCTCGGCAAAAAGATAATATGGATTACTATTCCAATAAGCATTGTACACGCTGATAATCCATTTACGCTCATAATTCTTTTTCTTTTTCTTGAACTCTACACTCAAATCTAATCTATGCGTATTAGACATTCGGTACTCATTTTTATTTCCTAGCACTTCCACATCTTGGAAATTTGTCGGTCCTCCCCAATTATTTCCACCAACTGAATATCGAGCGGTAGGCAAAGAAACGGCATTTCCCGTTCCGAAAATCCAAGCTCCTGAAATGGAAATTCTTTCGTTCAAATCATGCGCAACTACAATCGAAAGATCATGTCTTCGATCGTATCTAAAAGGATAAGTTTCCCCTCCGTTAATTTCTGGAAAAGTTCTATTATTCCAAGACAACGTATATCCAACCCAACCTGTAGTTTTTCCTCTTTTCTTTTGTAAAAAGAATTCTAAACCGTAAGCTTCACCATCCCCTTGCGTCACTTTTGATTGCCAATCATTTCCAAATCCTGAAAAGAAACTAGCCCCTTCTTTATAAGAAACTACATTTTTCATTTGTTTATAAAAACCTTCAACGGACACTTCAAATTTATCGTTGATTGTTTTCGCCGCACCTAGAGCAACTTGCCAAGATTGCTGAGGTTTTATATTTTCAGTACTTGGCACCCAAAGATCCGTTGGTAAACTCAAGGCTTCACTCGTCAACAAATTAATAAATTGAGTCATCGTCGTGAATGCTCCTTTCAACGCAATATCATTATTCATCAAATATCGCAATCCAACTCTCGGCTGCAAAGAAGTATAAAATTCATCATTCACTTTAAAACCGGAAGCATGAACACCTATATTGGCTTTGAAATTTCCGAATTTCATATCATCCTCTACATACAAATCGAACTCCCCCGAAGTTTGTTTTTGAGAACCGATCAAAGTATCAATTGGTATATCATCGCCAGATTCAAGTTTGAAATTTAATGCTCCTGGTCGGTAAGTATGATGGGTGGCACTTCCACCAAATCGAATGTAATGATTTGGATTTGGAATAAAATCAAAATCCAATTTTCCAGTCCAATCCTCAATTCCTGAGATATATTTTGCGGTAAATTTTTCTTTCTCAGCAGTATCTTTGTCTTCATACCCAACTACAAAGTTAATATCATAATTACTATAAGTCATCGTCGTGTTTAGAAACAATTTTTTATTGATTTGATAATTCCAACGAAGCGCACTAATTAAATTCCCCCATTCTATTCCTCCCTCACTCACCAAATCATCTTCCTCATATTTATTATAAAATACATCTGCACCAGAATACACACTTAAAAATAATCGATGTTTATCATTAACCTTATGTTGTAATTTGGCATTCAAATCGTAGAAGTAAAGTTTGGGTGTAATCTTGCCACCATCAGCTGTAGCCGCTTTTTTGATGATCGGACGGAAAATCAAATCTGCATAAGTTCTTCGAGCAGAAACCAAGATAGAAGTTTGATCTTTTTTGATGGGGCCTTCCAAAGTAAACTTTGAGGAGATCAATCCAATCGAACCTTCTCCGTGCCATTCCTTCGTATTTCCTTCCTTCATATTTATTTCCAAAACGGAAGATAATCGCCCGCCGTATCTTGCCGGAAATCCTCCCTTGGTCAACGTGACATTCTTGATTGCATCTGCATTAAATACTGAAAAGATCCCTAAAACGTGGCTCACATTGTAAACTGGAACGCCATCAAGGAGTACCAAATTTTGATCAGGACTTCCACCTCTCACGTACAATCCACTTTGTCCTTCCCCACCCGACTGTACGCCTGGCAACAATTGCAACGCTTTCAAAACATCTACTTCGCCCAACAATGCAGGCATCCTTTTAATTTGTTCGATCGGAACATCGATTCGACTCATTTGAGTTTCTTCCTCAATTCTGCCCACTCGTTCAGCCACGACTTCGACTTCTTGAAGTGAAACCTCATCCGATAATTTAATATTAATGGTCAAATCTTTATCTAAAAAAATTGGGATAACTTTAGTCTGATAACCGATGTAGGAAAAGGATAAATAAACAGAATCACTCGGTAAAGTCAGACTGTAAAATCCATAAGTATTGGTAGTGTTTCCAGCTAAACTCTTAGCATCAAAAACATTAGCAGCCATTAATTTTTCGCCAGTTTTTTCATCTTCAATATATCCGCTGATGGTAAATTTTTCTGAAGGTTTCTTTTTAGAGGCAACTTGGGCAAAACTTAAATTGGAAAAAAACACCAAAATAAGAAAAGTTAAAATGTGATTCCGTTTCATAAATTACACTAGGTTTTAGTACTATTAATAATCTGTTGTCAAGTTCAACAATAAGACAGTTCGATTATTAAATCCCCCTACGCGAATTTTATTTTATTTAAAATAAATTTAAGCCTTAATACCTTTCCTTGATTATTTGAAAAAATGGTAATTTTGATTTTTTAAATATGCTCTAAAAAAAATAAACGATTGAAGCGATTTTTCAAAAAATTAAATGAGCCTTTTCCTGAGTCGGAAAATCCTACAGGAAATGTAATTAACGTGTTAGGCGTAGGAATATTTATTACTTTCTTTTTATATTTTTTCCAAGTTGGGGGAATAAATAATTATGGAGGAAATGTATTTTTGATGTGCCTAGGATTTGGAATAATTACCGTTGTAGTAGCAATTACTTTTGATTTCTTTGTAGGTTATGTTTTAAAAATAAAAAGGAATGAACCATCTTGGACTTTAAAGAAGTGGATTATTGATATGTTTTTTTTATTGATATTTATTAGTCAAGCCAACTATGCTTTTTATTCCTACTTGGCAGGATTTAAGAATATCGGATGGGCAGATTTTGGGGCAATGATTGTTTATACGGTTTCGGTTGGAATTTTTCCAGTCGTCTTTTCAGGCTTGGTGGTTCAAATCAAATCAAATCAGCGGAATCAAATTCAAGCGGCAGCTTTGCAAACTAATTTCCCCAAAAAAGAAATTCACCACGAGGTCGTCCATCTTTTTTCAGATAATAAAAGTCAAGATTTTCAAATCCCCATCAACGATATTTTTTACATAGAAGCGATGCAAAATTATGTTTCTGTTTGTTTTTTTAAAAATGGAAAAATAGAAAAGGAACTGCTTCGAAATACTATTAAAAATTTGGAGGCACAATTGAACTCAACTGTTTTAGTTCGTTGCCATCGATCGTTTATTGTGAATTCTGACTTGATTGAAAATGTGGAAGGGAACGCGCAAGGATTAAGGTTGAGTTTGAAAAATTTAGAGGATTTTGAAATTCCTGTTTCGAGAAAGTATATTCCAATTTTAAAGGAAATTATTAATTGAATCGCTAAAAACTATGTGGCTATTAATTGAAATTATTAAAACAATCCTGTCAACTAACTTCTAAGGAATGCGAATAAAATAGATTCAGAATTTTCGGTCGCATTCCTTATCTACCCAAGTCTTCAATTTTTGAAAAAAGAAAAACAACAACCATCTTTGCTCTCAGCATTGAAAATCATCCCATTTTACTTTGTCATTCGTCCCAATTACTTGCATTTATCCCATTTGATTGTCATTCGTCACCTAACTCAATTTCCCATTTTTTCTTGAATTACATTTGAAGAAAAAAAATTATGGAAGCAATTACAAAAGTACTTTTAGCCATTCATGTATTCTGCGGATTTTCAAGCATCATTCTTTTTTGGATTCCTATTTTTCTAAAAAAGGGAAGTAAGAACCATATCTTAGTAGGGAAAGTTTATGTTTTACTCATGTGGGTAGTGGTCATTTCTGCGAGTCTATTAAGCATTAAAAATATCATCATTGGTGAATTTGTCATGGCTGCCTTTCTTGGCTTTTTAGCAATAATTACTGCCAACCCTTTGTGGTATGGAATCGCCATTTTAAAAAATAAAAAAGGATTGAGTGATAGTTATCGAAAAAAACATCTGGCATTTAATACATTAATTACTTTAGCTGGAGTCTTACTTTTTGCCTATGGGATTTATTTAAAAGGAGAAGGGCCAGGAATCCTAATGTTAATTTTTGGAATACTAGGAATGACCTCCGGCAGAGATGTATTAGCATCTTATCAAAGAAAAAATGAAAAATCAAGTTGGATTGAAGAGCATATATCAGGAATGTTGGTGAGTGGAATTGCTGCTTATACTGCGTTTGCAGTTTTCGGAGGAAGTAATTTTTTCAGAGAATATTTAACTGGTTATTGGACTATTATTCCTTGGATAGCACCAACCATTGTAGGAATCATAATAATTAGATCTTATAAAAAAGCTTACTTGGAAAATCGACCAGTCACAGCAAACTAGTTTTATATGTGCCGAAACTAGTTTCAGACATGATGTTAGAACTATATTTACTTGATACCTACATAAACACAATCATTTTTGAAACTACCAAAAAGTGAAAAAACTAATCCCAATAATAATGCTTTTTGCATTTTGCCTTACCTCATTTGGACAGATGCCTCCTGCGAAAAAATCTATTATCACAAAAAAGAAATCACTTCCCAAGGCTTATTATCTTTCAGATTGGAGTCTAGGAATTTCAGTTAAATATTCTGTTGAAAATATTCTTCCGAATTTAGTTTATTCAAAAGCATTTAAATTTAATTATCAATCTAAATTTCCTTATAAGATAGAATTATTCATCGAGCGAAAGTTAGAAAATAATTGGATCTGGGTAAGTGGTGTAAATTATCGTAGTGCTTCATTTGAAAACAATCATATTTTTTCCATTTTTTTTGATAAAGCTATTAGTTCTTTAGTTGGCGAAAATTATATTAATCAATATGATTTAACGATTAATAATTCATTTGAGCAAATCAACTTTATAGCCACCGCTGAATATTTCATGTTTGATGATGAAAATGATTATCAAGATAAAGAAGAGTTAAACTTTAGAATTTCATCAGTCAATACTATTAAATACTTAGGAATTCCATTAGCCATCAAAAAAGAGTTTGGCTTTAAGAAATTAAAGTTTTCCATGAAAGGAGGAATCGAGCCAGCCATAATTATCAAAAAGAAAATAGATTATGAAAGATACCACCAGTCTAGCTATTTCGCGGAAGGTAACCGGCCAAATTATAAAAGCAATAAAGTTGGGAGTGTAGAAATCCCAAGAGTACAATTAACTAGTTTAGAAATAGTCTCTCAAACGAATAATGTAAAAATTTTACAAATCAATGCTTTTGTAAATGTAGGATTAGCACATACTTACCAGTACCATACTTTTTTCCTAGAGGCGGAATACAAAAGAGGTTTGTCTGCATTTTCCCGAAAAGAAACATATACTAGTTATCTAAATAATTATAGTTTTAAGACTGGATTTGCTAAACGGTTTAAGGAACGTAAAGTTATCGATATGGTTAGACTAAAAGATTCATTCAAATCGTAAATAAAGGTTAAAAAAGAAAAAAATGGGGTAGTACTTTCAATTACCTTTTAAGTAAATCTGGTCAAAATACTACCCATTTTTTTAGCGAACTAAAGTCAAATCTCCGTTCTCCGAAACTATTTCACCAGTCGGCAATTCAAGCACCAAAGTATAAACATAGACATCAGAAGGCGCAGTATTCTCTTCAATTTTCCCATCCCAGCCATGATCTACTCCACTTCCTTCGTGGACTTTTTGTCCCCAACGATTGTAGATTTTAAATTCAATTACTTCAATGTTTTGACCATTGATTACTATTTCAAATTTATCATTTAATCCATCTCCATCAGGGGTGAATACATTGGGAGTTACATGGTCTGGCCCTGTAACATCAATATCAATAGATAAAACATCTGTACAACCATATTGGTCGGTTACCGTGATAGTATAATTTTCACCATCTATATTTATTGGCGTTACAATTTCAGTATTTGAAGCTCCACCAGTACTCCATTCATATATGACATTATCAACAGGATTGGTCTCCACCGTTAAAGTGGTGGTATTTCCTTGAGCAATTTCTCCATCAGGATCTGCAAATAAGTTAGTAATTCCCACGCCATCTTCCACCGTTACAATTATCATTTCGTCCACCGCAGGGCAATTATTATCATCGATAAATGAAACGGTATACTCAGTAGTTTGAGTCAAATCTCCAGTTACCAAAACTCCACCTGAAGTGCCACCTGTTTGCCAAGTAAATGTTCCTGGAACATTTGCGGTAGCAGTTAAAGTAGTTCCCATTCCATTACAAATAGTAACATCTTCCACCGTAATAATTGGTGCTGGATTCACGATAATCGTAAATGATTGTTCCACCACACAATCACCACGAGTTGCGGTCAAAGTATAAGTAGTCGTTTCTGTTGGCGTAAAAATATTATTTGCCAAACTTGGATCGGCAGTACCAGCAATTGGATTCCATTGATAAGAAATATCAGGCGCAGTAATTATATTTAAAATAAGAATTTCTTCTCCTGCACACGTAGTCTCATTACTTAAAGCTGGAATCACGGGTGCTTCAACCGTCGAAATAGTAACACTATCAATAACCGGATTTGGACATTGGGTATTAGTTACTTCGAGGTAATAAGTGGTGGTTTCCGTTGGAGAAACATTTGGATTGGAATCATTTGAATTCAACGTTCCATTATTCGATGTCCAAGTATAATTTACGTCAGTTATCACTGGTCCACCAAGATCAAGATTGTCACCTTCACACAGAACTGTATTTTCTGCAATGTCAAAAGTTGGTGCTGAAACATTTAAAACAGTCACAATAATAGTATCCATATCTGAACAATCAGTCGTCGAAGCAGTTGCAATAAATTCATAATCTCCTGCTGGAAATCCAGTCGTATTCAAAATCGGATTAGCACAATCAGTACAACTCAACGAACCTGCAAAACCAGTCCATGCCCAAGTGACCTCTGCTAAATTACTTTGCGCTCCCAATGCCATACTTTCCCCTTCACACAAAGTGATATCCACTCCAGCATCAATTACCATAAATGCCACAACAACTGATAAAGTATCCACAAAACAAGCTCCTGTAATTTCAACCTGATAAGTCATCGGACCATTTACCATAACGGTTGGATTTGGACAATCTGTACAACTTAAACCATCGGTAGGAAACCAATTATAAAGTGAACCACCCGAAGCTTCCAATATAAATGGTGCTCCTGGACAAGCAGCTACATCTTGAGAAATAGCTAAGTTGGCAGCATTTGGATCAAGTACTCCTAGAGTGGTGGAAGAAAAATCCATAGCAATTCCTCCTCCTTGAATACTTCCACCAAAGTCATTTACTAAAACCAAATACCATTGTCCTTCGATTACGGGGAGAGTGGTAACGAAGCCATCTCCACCTGCACCTTCTTCTGTATCTGTCACCGGATCTCCCGTAAATGGACTTTCATCTACTAAGCCTGTCGTAGTTTGAGTTCCTGCCCAAGTACTCCTTGCTGGTTGATTATTTTTCATAAAATCACAAATATCAACCGCCTCTGCAATCGGCCCCCAAACATTAATATCAATATCAGAAGCTTCAAAAGCATTTCCAGGACTTGCTAAAAATCCAAAATCTCCATCTTCTTGAGCTTGGAATGTAAACCAAGTAAAATGCCCTTGACCAATTCCACCCCATGCTCCATCATTAACCCCTGGGATAAAACATTCAGGTTCATCCGTCATTTGTTGATTGACTTGAATCGTTGATGGAAGGTTTCCACATCCATTAATCGAAAGTGCATCATCACAATTTGCCGCAGGTGGTAAAGCAACTGGACAAGTTGTAGTATCTATAAATATATCAAAATCGGTACAAGCAATTGAATTGTCAACCACAAAATAATAGGTTCCTGCAAGTTCTAAATATGCCGATTGGATGGTAGCCGTATCACTCATCAAACTCGATGCTCCTCCAATACAATTAAATGCATCTTCTGGACAAGCATCATAAATTGAAATTCCAGTATTAGCTCCCACTCCTACCAACTGAACAGTAATACATTCATCTCCTGGAGAATCATATGTAAAAATATAATCTTCTCCTCCCAGCAAATTTAATCCAAATGGACATGGCCCAAATGCTTGCGAATTAAACGTTCCGCAAGTACTCAATCCATCCAGATCAAAAGGTAAATTCGGAATCACTTCTGGGTTGGCGCAAGTAATAAAAGTATTATTACACGCAGCAGTCGTGCACTCCCAAGTCAATTCAAAACCAGCTTGGGTGACCGAACCATCAGAGGTAAATCCAATCGTCACACAGTCTGAATCTAATCCAAATGAAGTCGCAGCACTCCCTCCTGTGATATTTAAAAACTCAGGAGCTGCCGGACTGTTTCCTGCATAAAAAGTCAAGTTGTCAAAATTGTTTTCAATATTGGCACCCACCAAATTAATATTAATACAGGCATGTGGGTCGGCAGGACAAATTGTAAATGTATTGTTTTCACCATTCGAATAAGCGGCATCTGGCCCACCTGAATCAAACAAAGTTCCAGAACAGAACGAAACCAAATCGGTATCTCCCATATTAAAAATCACATCTGGCTCTTTGACACATAAAACAAAATCACCCCAATTTGGTGAAGCTGTTGCGGACCAATCTTCCACTCTCAAATAGTAGGTAAAACCTGGTGTTAATCCTACCAAAACAATTTCTAAACTATTTTCTCCAGCCAATGCAGCGACACAATCTAATTCCTCCAATCCATCAATCGAACAATCTCCACGATAAATAGCCATCTGTGGTTGCACTATTCCTCCGTTTGGCCCCTCGACTGCATCCAATTCAATTTGCACATCTACCAAACTTCCATCGGCAGGAATGTCAAATGAAAACCAAACATCTGCATCTGGCGCACTTCCATTAAAACAGGATGGAATATTACCTGCAGTTGTAGTTGAAATCACACTTGCGGTAGCCATGACATTATTAAATGTATCCAAGACTGGACAAATGGGTGCCTCTCCTAAATTCACCAAAGTAGCACATTCATCATTCGATAGTTGAGCAAATAGAGCAAATGAAGTGAAAAAGAAGAGCAAAAAAGGTAGTATTCGGTTCATCATATATATTTTTCTAAAGATAAATTTATAAATGATTTCTAAGAGAAATAAAGATTATTTTTTTTGTAAAGAATTAACCTTTGATCAAAAATAAAAAACTGGACTTTCATTATAAAAAATTACTTTTGCAAAAAAAAAATTATGAAAAAGCTTTTTTTCTTTATTCTTTCCTTGACCGTCTTTGCAACAGTTTTTAGTTGTAAGATAAAAAAAACGCCTACCGAAATTATCACTCAAAAGGATTTTCGAATTGGTTTTATAATGTCGAAAATCTGTTTGATACAATTGATATTGATGGAAAAGCAGATGAAGAATTTACTCCTGAGTCTAAGAAAAAATGGAATACGGAAAGGTATTTTAAAAAGTTAAATGACTTAGCAAAAGTTATAGATGCTATGAATTACCCAGCCATCCTGGGATTATGTGAAGTTGAAAATGCGACGGTACTGAAGGATTTCATTGCAGAAACTAGTTTGAAAAATCACGACTACAACTATGTTCATTTTGAGTCCCCTGACTTTCGAGGAATTGATGTGGCAATGATTTATCAAAAAAACATTTTCCAAATTTTAAACTCTGAAGCGATTGAAATTAATTTTCCAAAATCAATCATCGGTGAGGATAAGTATACAACTCGTGAGATTTTATATGTGCAAGGAATTTTTGCAAAAAAGGATACGCTTCATATTTACATCAATCATTTCCCTTCACGCCGAGGTGGATTGGAAGCAAGCGAACCGAAAAGAACTTACGTCGCTGAGCAATTAATGAAATCGGTAAATAGTGTTTTTTCCAAAAATAAAAACGCCAATATTTTATTGATGGGTGACTTTAATGATGAGCCTGATAACAATAGTATTACAAAAACTATTGGTGCAAAAAACCTTCCTGATAATAGTTCGCCAACTAGTTTAATCAATTGCGCGGCTGAACAAGATTCGAGGAAAAAAGGAACTTATAATTACCGAGGAAATTGGAATATGTTGGATCAAATTATTGTTTCAAATGCTTTGCTGCAAAAAAATGGCAACCTAAAGATTGGTGAATTTCAGATTTTCCAAAAAGAATGGATGATGTTTAAAAGTAAAAAATATGGACTGACTCCGAATCGAACTTATGGTGGGCCAAATTATTATGGCGGATTCTCTGATCACTTACCTGTTTTTGTGGAGATTCGGGTGGATTAGAATTTTACTGTTTTTGCTGCGCAACTGTTTTACTGCTTTACTATTTTGACGAAAAATAGTAAAACAGTAAAACAGTAAAACAGTAAAACAGTAAAAATAGTAAATATCACCCATTCGGTTTCTTCTTCACCGTCTTCTTCGCATCCTTTTTCAAACCTTCAAAAAACTCCTCGAACGTATTAAATTGGCGGCGGTAATTCAGACCAATTCCCATTCGATTATTTCTATTGCCATCCAAAGCCTGCTCCGATCGTTGATAGAATCTAACTTTAAATCTTCTATTTTCAGTCAAGTAATATTCCGCGACAAAATCACTTCCGTAGAAAGTTCCAGAAACCGTTTCCGTACTTCTAACCACTCCTCCACTCACACTTAATTGATCATTTAAAAACCGAGGATTCAAATTCACTTGCACTTCCGAACCTGCCAAAGCAGTCGTCTGTCCTCCTCCCAAATCAAGTTCTCCCGTTTGATAAGTATTATATGCAAAGTCAAAATCAACTCCAGATACTCCTCCCACTTCACTAAATGCATCCGACAAAAGACTGGTAATATAAAGTGAAATCCGAGTCGTCAAATATTCAGAAACCGTATTAATTCCACTCGATGTCCAATCAAAATCTGACAAGTTTTCTTGCCCAGAAGGAATAAATCCACCGATCACAATCAGTCCAAAAACTTGTCGATTCAATTCACTTTGATCCTGCCGAAGCACCCTCAATTTGGTATCCACATAATTCTTTACAGGCCCGGTATTGAGTCTTGGAAATGAAATATCAAAATTAATATCAGGTTTGAGCAAATCGCCAGTCAGGTTCATTTTCAAATCTACATTGGTCGGTTGTCGAGATTTCGATTTCAAGTCATCATCTCCCAATTCAATATATTCCAAAATGAAATTATAAACGGATGTACTCAACCGATCATATTTTGCATCTAAATTAATGATCGCTCCAAAAGGATCGCCTGTCCAATTTATCCTTCCACCTCTCTCTACTTTGAATTTTTTATTGACAATATTGTAAAGCGTAAATAAGTAATCTCCTTCAGAGATTACATATTCTCCAAACAAAGTAATGTCCCCATCACGAGGAATAAACATTTGCAAAAATCCATTTCCTTTTCCTCTAATAATATCACCCGCTCGCTCGTCAATGATCAGCGAAACTTCCGCCTCTTCCGTCATTTCCACATTCATCCGAATTTCCATTCCTCTGATTTCTTTAGCGAGCTTTCCTTCACTTTTTTCATCCTCCTTCCTAAATTCAATAAAACTTATTTCAGAACTATTTTGAGTATCGTAAGTGATGGGAATAAAGAGTTCTGAATCTTTTCCGGTCTTAGCATTTATTGTCAAATCAGTCTCTGTAAATTTTCCGGAAAAAACCGCATCCACCTGCCCGACTGCATGACCATAATAAAGTGGATTATTGATTTTTTCAGTATTTAGTACCAACAACCGATCTGAAAAAAGTCTAGCATTTAAACCTGGATATCTAAAATTCTTATGGAAAATTCCGCCCGTCACATTCGCCACATTTCCATATTTATCGGTAAAAGTATTCCCCGTAAAATCAAAAAAGTTATCTATAATTTTAACTCGAGTCGGAGTTTCTTGACCAAAGAAATATCTAGTGTTTAAGTAGTCAACAGTTATTGCGCCATTGTAAATTTCAGCATCTCCTTTTGACTTAATTTCTTGCTTTGGAATACCGCTTAAATTAGTCCTAATGTCAACTAAACCATCTGTGTCAGAAGCATTCTGTCCAATAAAATATTCTAAAATATTTAGTGGATAATTCAATAATTCTAAATCAACATTAAAATATTTGGAAGGATGAAGTTTCTTGTTAAATGTTTTTTTAGACTTGCCTGACATTTTTTTGGTAAAAGGTAAAATGACATATCCATCCAAATTTAGTTCTCTCAAACCACGCTGAATAGAAAGCTGGGTCGTTAATTGACTTTCCAAGTCAGCCAAATTCGCATTCAATTCTAACTGCCCCCAATCATCTCCGTTCACCCAAAAAGTATCACTTTGAATGAGCGCATTTATATTTCCTAAATTATAAATATCAGGGGTGGTCAAATCAATTGAATATTCTCCTGCAAAATCCATCTGTTTATAATTCCAAATACTGTCAATAAATCCAGTACTGAAATTTTCTAATTTCATATGAATTCCTTTTTTATTGATGTCTTCAATACTGACAATTCGGTTCTGATTAGTCAACGTCAAATTTTCAGTTTCTAGAATTCTTTTTCCTAATTGAAGATAATTATTTTCACTTATTTCCCATTTCTCTCCGAAAACTACCAAACTATCATTGGACAAACTGATATTAAATCCGCCATCTTCAAAAAAAACTTTTCCGCCAATATTAAATCGATCATAAGTTCCTCGTTCTCCAACTACACCAATTTCAAACTCCACGGTATCTCGATTTAATCGACCGTCAAGACTAATTTCTGGGATTTTATTTTCTCCGTTCAAAATAGCATAAAATGGAATTAAAGAAGTCAAATTCCCAATGCTTTTGAATGCATTTGAATTCAATTTTATTCCTCCGATTTCGAAATTATCATAAGTCAATTCTTCGACATCCAATTCAATATTTACTTTGTAATTAATGCCATCATAATTTCCTTTGACTAAGAAATTTTTGATCGTATCTAGTTTTGGGTCAATTAAATAAGTGAAGTTTTTAGAGTTAATTATTTTTACATCAAAATCAAATTCCGTTGATTCCAACGTATCTCTTTTTGCTTTGATATTTAATCTATCGGAAATCTCCGGGTAGTTTTTTTCGACAAAAAAGAGAAAGGCATCGGGCACTTCTTGAATGTCAAAATCTCCTGTAATTTTTCCTTCAAAAATTTCAGATTTGGCAGAAAAAATACGCTGTCTTTCGGTTCCAAAAATAGAGTAAAAAGACAAGGTGTCTATCTCGTATTCTTCTGTTCCATTTTTTTGAAAAACAAGGTTTCTAAATTCAGCATTTCCTTCCAAATTTGAAATATTTATATCTCGAATATTGAGATCCATTTCACCTGTAATTCCAAAGTCTTGTTTGATCAAATTTAGGTCATCTAAGTTCAACGTATTGATCTTCGCTTGGAAATCAAAAACTGGAACCGTATCTCTAAAGTCGACACTTCCGTCAAATGATAAATCAATATTTTCATCCTTAATTATAAAATTCCCATCAAACAAATTTTGAGTCAATTGACCATCCATTTTAAAGTCATGGTAGGTATACATTCGAAAAGTGAAACTGTCCACATTCGCATCGATTTTAGCTCTTGCAGTCGAAGCAGACATTCCAAATCCTTCCGAAATTTTGGAAGTCACGGTGATATTCCCGAGCTGATCGTTGCCTGTCCAAGTCTTCAAATCGAAGTCTAACAAATTCAAATTTCCAGTATATTTTGCGCCATCTCGACCATCTTTTAAATCCAAACGCATATCCATGGTCGCACTTCCCAAATCTGTCGTGAGGCCTCCATAAGCTACAAAATCGACGAAGAAACCATCAAAACGACCTGTAAAGTTGATATTTCCTAATTTATTGAAATTGTCAGGTGGATTAAAATTGGGCATCAATTGGCGTAAAGTCCAGACATCAGTTTTCAATCTTTTTAAATCAAGGTTCAAACTTTCGTTTCCTTTTTTCGCTAAATCTCTTGAATTAAAATCTCCTTCGATGATCGTTTTTTCACCAATCAATAATTTCAAATCTTCCCCTCTTAAATTATTAATTCGACCTTTAATTTTTCCATCCAAACGAATCACTTCATCAGCATTATCCACAAAAAATTTATTCTTTTTCAACTTAGGTACGAAGGCAATTACGTCTCGAAGCGCCACCCGACTTTTTTCAAATTTCAAATCCATATTTACCTTATCCTCAAAACTTCGAAAGCTTTTAAAATCACGATATTTAAAAATAATAGTGTCTTGAATATGACTATAAGGTGTCGTTAAATTCACCCCATTTAATTCTGTTTTCCGAGAGGTAATTCTGACATCGGGAGCGGACAAATTTTCCAAAACAAAACCGGTTGTTTCGGTCGCTGAAACTTGTTTTAAATTTCCAGTAAAAACCATTTCTGACATGACAAAACTATCAATCGCAATATCGATATCAAAGGCTTCCAAATGAGTAAAATCTAACTCTTCTTCGGTGGTAGTTTTGACTGGAGACTTTCGATAATCATGCAGGCTTAATTTTCCATTTCCAAAATCAAAATCGTGAATCAAAAGTTGGAAAGGTTTCTTCAATGAATCAGCTTGCAAATCAACTTCCACCATTTCTTCAATAGCTTCTACCAAGGAAGTGTCTACCGCTAAAGGTTTCCGTTCTTTCAAATCAACTTGAACATAAGCGTCGGTAAGATTGACCGCCTGGATAGAAACGATATTTTCAATTAGATCAATTTTGTCTATTTTTATTTCTCCATCTCTGATCAAAACATTGACGCGTTCGCCTTTGACTTCGTCGTCATTTCCGAAGGTGACATTTTTCAAATACAACACATCTGCTCCGATGAAAAATGGCCTAGACGTACTTTCTCCTTTCTTTACTTTTGGAGGGAAAAGTTTAGCTAGTAATTGATTTAAATTTGATTGAGCTTCCCCTTCTTTTCGTTTTAATTTGAGTTGGGCATTTTGCAATGTGAGGTCGCTTACTTCTAGTTTGCTTTGAAGAAGGTTGAAAAAACTAGAGTTAAAGTTCACCACTAATTTTTCACTAAAGAGCAAAGTATCTCCAGCAAAATCTTCTAGATAAAAACTATCTAAAACGAGTTTGTCAAAAACCTCAAATTCAATATTTTTAAATTCGACCTTAGTATTTAGGTCTTTGGAAAGCTTTTCGGTGAGTTTTCTCCCTGCCCAATTCTGGACAATTTCCATCCGGAAAAGTAATGTTAGAATAGCCATCAATAGCACAAAAAGCATTGCGATTACCATCACTCCGCGCATAATTCGTTTTCCCCAAGATCGTTTTTGAGGAACCATTATTTCTTCTTTACTATTGTCTTTTTTCATGCTGAAAAATGATAGAATTGCTGTTTAAAACTATCTACTTTTTAAACGGCGAAAATACGGAAATAGATGTTAAAACTGGCCGATTTAACGAAGTTTTAAGTAGCTGGTCGCTTTAGCTGCCAGCCAAAAATGAGCGCAGCGAATTTTTGAAAAAAATGATACTAGAAAACGGGTGTAAAAAACCAGCAATGTATAAATCTTCTTTTTGAGTATTAATTATTTGGGTAGTGCTGTATTTGCGCACCACTTAATTATCAAAAATCCAATGATATTGGGAATTTCAAAAACAAAAAAGTGCGCATTTGTAGTACTCCCATTATTTGGGGTTGGATTGGATTGGGTTGGATTGGGTTGGATTGGATTGGAAAAAAAAATTCGCTACGCTTTTTTTTTGGAGGGCAGCTAAAGCGACCCACCACGGGTGAACTCAATCACCTGCTCTTCTGACCAATAAAAACCCTTTGGATGTGATTGCGGAAAACCAACATGTCCACCATATTTTGGCGTTAATAAATGAAGATTTGGATTCGATTTCGCTGCCTCAAATGGATAACACGAGTCACTTAAAAATGAATCATCTTTAGCATTGACCAACAAGGTTGGAATGGATAAATTTTGGAAAAAATTTCGACTGGAACATTTTGTCCAATAATCATCTGCACCTGTGAATCCATGAACGGGAGCGGTGAAATTTCCATCAAAATCTCCAAAAGTTTTAGAAGCTAAAATGCGCTCGACATCCAAGTCAGGATACAAATGTTGTTTGAGTTTAAATTTTTCTTTGAGTGACCTTAAAAACCTTTGGAGGTAAATAAAATTATGCCTTTTTTCTATTTCTGCGCTGCATCCTGCTAGGTCAACTGGAGCTGAAATACCAATTGCTTTTTTAATTTTGGGGTGGATGTTTTTTCCTTTTTCGCCAGCATATTTTAGGACAACATTCCCTCCGAGACTAAAGCCAATTAAGACCATTTCCTCATAATCATATTTTTCAAAAATAGTGTTGATGACAAAATCTAAGTCGGTGGTTTCACCACTATGATATCCTCTGCGAACTAAATTCACTTCACCGCTACAACCTCTGAAATTCATCGTCACCGCATCCCAATTATCTTGATTAAAAATGCGGTTCATTCCTAAAATATATTTGCTATTTGATGAACCTTCCAATCCATGCAAAGTTATGATGATTTTCTTTCCTCCGACTCTGGACCAATCCAAATCTAGGAAATCTTGATCAGGTGTGGTGATTCTTTCTCGCTGATATTTGACTTCTTTTATTTGTCGAAATAAGGAAGGATAGATGGTAGAAAAATGATGGTATTTGAATATAAACGAGGGTTTATATATTTTTGATTTTAAAATAGGCATAGAGGAAAAGTTGTTATTATTTTAGCTTTTATTTTCAAAACAATATATAAAATACTGATTATCAGCGATTTAAAAATTAATTCATTTTTCAATCTCACTTAATTCTATCAATTTCTCTGAAATTAAATAAATGGCTGTAAGTTCTCCTGGGCAACTTTTTTCTAAATGACGTACGCCATATTCTAAACTATATCCTGCTGAATAATCAATAACATAATGAGAACCATGACACAACAATTTTCCTCCACCTTGAAAATATGCAATATTATTAAAGTCGGTTTCGATAATAATTTTTTCAAATTCGTTCCATTCGGACAACGATATTTTTTCTCTATTTGTTTTTTCTATTTGGAAACA
>Ga0209712_10000955_pt1 | contig 24813 bp, 22 predicted proteins | sample ArcOceMetagenome_FD_187443 | JGI IMG/M metagenome (GOLD analysis project Ga0209712, IMG submission 187443) | Marine eukaryotic phytoplankton communities from Arctic Ocean - Arctic Ocean - Greenland ARC118M Metagenome (SPAdes) (version 2) | ecosystem: Environmental > Aquatic > Marine > Oceanic...
CACCGCTTGAAAAAGCCGCACTGGCAAATAATCCTTTTGCCGCTATCACCGGTTAAACAACAGGCTGGCCTTTTGCACATGTGCCTGCCAATCTAGCTCTGACTCAACATGTTTACGACCAATCTTACCCATTTGCAAGCGGCTCTTTGGGTCGGTCAATAGCTTAGCAACCATGGTGGATATTAACTGTGCATCAGTGCAGTCGATTACCAAGCCACTTTGATTAACCAGCATGGTTTCTTTGGTACCGCCAGAATCACCGGCTATCACCGGTTTACCACAAGCCTGGGCTTCAACTAGCACCATGCCAAAACCTTCAATATCATTACCAATGGTGCGATTAGGTAAAATAAACATATCACTTTGCTGGTAACACTGGATCATCTGGGCATCAGACACATCAGTCAAAAATTGCACATATTCATTAATACTTAACTCTGCTGTTAAGGCCTTTAGGCTTTCAAGACACTCTCCTCGTCCAATGATGGCATACAAGATGTCTGGAAACTGTTGCTTTAACAAAGCAGTCGCGCGAAGCATCATGTCCTGCCCTTTGCGCGCTTGTAGTCTACCTACAGTGATAATAACCTTGCGACCTTGCCATCCCATTTGCTGTTTGAATTCATCATCAGCTGCTGATGGCACAAATAAAGAGGCGTCCACCCCTGGATGTAAAACATTAATTTTGTCGTCACTACCATAATTCAATCGCTTCACAATATTGGCGCTATTATGACTATTACAAATAAGCAGCTCTGCATGTTTACAGACCTGTTTAACCATCAGATTATGTTCACCACTCGTAGCTGCGGTTTCAACATCTTCGCCGTGTACGTAACACAAATAAGGTGTGCCTGTAATTAACTTCAGTAGCCAAGCCGTCACACCTTCATGAATGACTCGCCCGCAATGTAAATGGGTAATGTGATGCTGTTTGATAATTTTTCTAATCTGCCAAAATACTCGCCAGTAAAACTTAAGACCGCGAATACTTTTTAAGCCCCATTCTGTAGACTTAAGAGGTATACGAAGAATATTTAGTTGGTGAGTACTATCAAACTCGCTAGCGCCTTGTACATCGTCAGCTAAAATCAGGTATTGCTCTTTAGGCAACCGCGAATACAGCTCCCAGAACCAGCGACCACTTCCTCCAGATACAGGCGGGAAATTCTCAGTGAGCACTAACACTTTTTTATTCATTGTTGATCTAAGCTCCTTATGAATACACTGCATTGTTTAAAAAGTGATACGTTATCAGAAAGCTGTATTACGTTTTTAACATACACTGTTATCGAGAAATACCAATAATATCGTATTGCCCCACAGGTACCTGTTCAAAAAAACTAAGATCACGGTTTACTGGGGTGTTTTTATAAAGTGGCACAGTCCAATCAAAGTCTCGGAATTGCTCGGCAGTGGCAAATAGATCGTCTGGGGTGTGATGGGTTCTTGCGAGTACTTGTGGATGTACTTCTATTAAGATAATCACTTTATCTGCGTTTTTAATTAAGGCTTTTGCTCCAAGTAATAACTGAATTTCCTGGCCTTCAACGTCAATTTTTAAGGCTAAGGTTTTCTCTAACAAAAAATCGTTTTGCTCACTTTTCTGATTTTGAATAACAAGCCAATTATCCAGCGAAGTCACGACGGTATCGCCTTCTGCGCTATTGTCTATATAACCTTCATGATCATTCAAGCGCTCTGGATCGGCATGAAAAGTAGCAAAGCCGTTAAAGTTAGATACAGCTGATTTTACACATTTAACAGGCTGACGTAGATTATCAAGGTTGCTCTTTAACACCTCAAAAGATTTTGGGTTGGGTTCAAACGCCGCCACATTTTCTAAGTTTTTACAGTGCACCGCCACTAAAGATGAAACAGTGCCTATATCAGCCCCTAAATCAAACAGAGTAAAAGGTGTGTTTAAGGTATTTAACACGTCACAAAAAGGTAAAAACTCATCTAAATAATAGTTCTCAGGACCTTTTTCTAACCAAAAACACCATTCGCCCAATGGTACATAAAAAGGTCTGTTATCGATTGTATGGATAATCACTTTATTGGCAAAATGTTGAGATAACCACACATATAATCGATGTTTGCCGCGCCAGTCTTTTTTTTGCAGAAACACCAATACATCATTTAAATATGCTGGAAAAAAGCGGGTCTTTTGCATCAGTTAAACCTGACTATTCAAAATCGAAGTATTGATTTAACCCAGAAAAAGTGTCTTGAGTTAATGCGGCAAATGATATTAAGTCTTGTTGCTCTGATGAAATATTTGTGACCTGTGAAATTGCCACTAATCCACTCCCTACGTAACTGCCCATTAAAATTCTATAAATTTCATAAAGTTTAGCCATGCGATTATTAGTAAACATTTTACCATCTATCACATACCAATAACTTAATAGCCGCTTACCACGAGGATTGACAATCGTCACTAAATCCATATTTTGACCATCATTCAGCTGATACATATTACTGGACTCTAATGTCCACATTTTTTCGGGATACAGCCGATTCAACGAGCTGATAAGTTCGCCATGCCCTCTGGGATACCAAACAAAGTACACATCTACAGGAACATTGTTTATTTGTCTTAAAAACTGAAACTCTTGATAGGGTTGATTAAATTCTGGTCTCCATGGACTTACATAACTTGTTGCAGATAAATCTTGTTCCGTCTCTAACAATACACTGAGATTTTTTTCGGAGCCAAGAACATTTAATTGGGTATTAATTGAATTAAACCACACTAAAAATAATAACATCAGGGCAACGATGCTGAGGGATGATTGATAACAGCTTTTAACACTTAGACCTTTAGAAGAGGTTTTGTCAGTTTGAGATTTTTCAGCAGTAAAATGTTTTTCTCTTATTAGTTCACCCAAACCCAATAAACACAAAATAACCAATGAGAAAAATACCCAACCATAGATTAAATGGTCTGCGCCCACTGCGTATTCCATATCGGAAAGATACCCCGTCATAATAATACCAAACACCCGAATAGCATTAGCAATAATAGGGAAAACAATAGCAATAATCATAAAAATAATGCGGCGTTTTGCAGACTGCATATTTAAACAAGCATACAACGAGCCGATAACAACAGAGGCAATAAAAAAACTGATGCCAGAGCAGGCTTCTGCGACTAAAAATTGTCCTTGAGGAATTTCAATATACAAGCCGCTTCGGTATACAGGAATGCCACTCCAATTAAGCATGATCATAGACAAATCTGCTGTCACTTCTTGAAGCGCAGGAATGAATTCTTCACCGATAGGTATACAAAATAATATAAAAATCAGGGGGAAAAGTATTTTATAAGCCTGCTGATTACCGATAAAGGCCCATATGCTTAAGGGTAGAAAAGTAAAAGTGGCCACATGCATAAACAGCTGTACATCACCCGCTAAACCTATGGCATAGAGGGTTAAGCTGCCAAAACACAAAATCAGTACTAAATAATTAGGCTTAACATCGAGCATGTTTAGCTCTGCCCGCTTTAAATAAACCAGATACAAGACACCTGGCAACACAAAAAGGCAGTGATTAAAAATATCAGAGATAATCCATATATCAACAGCCGTTGATAAACCCTGCCAAAATACTAGCACCCAAACAGCAACAATGATTAACAGACAAATGAGTACAGGTCTGACATTGGTTTTGGTAGGTTTATGAGTGTTTTCTATGTTGAGGTCCTTCACAATAATTCCTTTTATTTTGAAGCTATGTTGTAGACATTTTTCATGGTACCCCATGAAAAATCGGTCAATAAACGTTCTAATTTACCAAATGTTTTGTCTAGATTCACATAATGTCTAAATCTTGACTTTAAAGGTGCATGCTTAAGGCGGGGTTGTTGGTCGTCTATTTCCCATGGATGAAAATAAAATGAGTAAGGTTGTTGTTCTTTCTCAAGGTACCTAGAAATTAAAAATTTATTTAATGAGTAAGGATACAGCCTAAAATATCCACCACCACCAATAGGGGTTTGCTTGCCCATTAATTTGAGGGTGGGAATAGGTATTTCGATAATGCCTTCTTTGCGTTTATAGGCAAACCTAGGCCAGTCAGGTGTACCATAAAGATCGTGTTTAACAGGATAGGTACTGGAACTATAACCAAAGTCTAATTCAGCCAAGACTTCAAAGGCCCACTCGTTGTCGTAGCCAATAGAAAAGCTTGGCGCTCGATAACCCGTTATTCGCTCACCCAAGAGGTTTTCAAGATGATCTTTTGAACGTTTAACATCATTAAAAAATTCATCACGGTTTTGCTCTGTTGCTCTGCGGTGTGCATAACCATGACTGGCGACTTCATGACCTTGACGATGAATTTCAGATATTAATTCAGGATAACGCTCAGCCACCCAACCCAACACAAAAAATGTAGACTTAACATTATGCTTGGCAAATAAGTCCAGTAACCTGCGTGTATTAGCATCCACTCTAGGTTGATATTCCTGCCACTGAGAAGGGTCAATTATCGATTCGAAGGCAGAAACGTGAAAAAAGTCTTCCACATCCACTGTCATAGCATTTAGCACATCTTGGCTCACAGAATCATCTCCCTTTACCAAATAATACCACTTCGACAGTGCGTATAAGAATAAGAATATCCAACATAATACTTTGATGTTTAACGTAATAAAGGTCAAACTTTAGTTTTTCCATTGAATCTTCAATACTGGCTCCATATGGATAATTCAACTGAGCCCAACCCGCCAAACCTGGTTTTACATTATGTCTTTGATTATAATAAGGTATTTCTCTTATCAGCTGCTCTACAAACTGAGGACGCTCAGGACGAGGACCAATAAATGACATTTCTCCTCTAAATATATTCCAAATTTGTGGTAATTCGTCAATTCTAAACTTACGAATAAAAGCCCCTATTTTAGTCACTCTAGTGTCATTAGCCGTGGCCCATTTTGCACCGTCTTTCTCAGCATCAAGGCGCATACTACGAAATTTAATAATATTAAAGAGTTGCCCATTTAAACCCACTCTTTCTTGCCTATACAAAATAGAGGCATCTTTCGTCTTTACATCTTCAAAAAATATGATGATCGCAGTCAACAACATGAATGGCCAAGTTAGCAGAAGGACTAATGTTGCCATTAAACAATTCATTGTGTAATCAAGTGCGTCTCTTAAATAATTTTGAGAATTAAAACCATTTGAATAAATTACCCAACTTGGATACATCAGGTTAACCACAATTTGTCCCGTTTCTCGCTCCATAAAGTCAAGCAAGTCGGTGACTTCAACACCTCTTAGTCTGCAGTCAAAAAGAATTTCAACAGGCAAGGTACCTCTGCGTTGATCACAGGCAATGACCACTTCATCGATTTCATTATCTGCAATAAAATTCCTAAAGTTTTCGTCAACTTTCACATGCAATAGCTTTTCGTTTTGAATACCCTCTTCTCTGTTATCACCGGGGATGGGAATAAATCCCATTAACTTAAAGCCAAGCCTGTCGACTTCTCTACGCATTCTTTTTTCAATGATAGAGGCTCTTTCGCCTGCCCCAATAACAATTATTTTTGATTGTCCAAGACCAAGAATTCCTAAGCGATTAATAAAATACCGAAACACAACCAAGGTGATAATAGTCATACCAGCATAAGTGGGTAAGTAGTATTGACTTATCTCAATGTTAGTAAAAAAAGTATTAGAAATGATTTCAATAACAAAATAACTGATGGCGACACTGACAAATATCCTTCTAATTACCCCCCTGAACGTTTCTCTTAATTTTGTTTCATACAAACCCACAGATAAAGCGGAAATGATGACTAAAAAAGTAAAAAGACCGACTTGGGAAGCAAAATCGATGAGGGATACAACGACAAGAGTTGCACCAAAAAAATATTCGACCAAAACCGAAGCTAAATATCCTACATATCCAATAACGACAACTTCAAGAAGCATCATAATATTTGATCGACGTACTCCTTTCCGTTTATTTAGGCTCATTTATTACTCCATTTACTATAATTTTTTTTATCATTACACACTTACAAATTATTTTTATCAATTTAATCATCATATTGTAGTTGTATAGCCTACTAAAAACTTGATACATTGTTGATACGGAAGCATATATTATTGGGACGTAATTTACATGAAGACTAACAAAATAGCATGGTCAAATTTAATATTTTTTTTAGCACTAACCACTGTGGGGTGTGCAAGTAACAACGGTAAGTTACCTAGCGCAACTAAATATAACTCTATCACCACCTCTGTTGATGATTACCAGTATATAATTGGACCTGGGGACAATTTGTCAATATTTGTATGGCGTAACCCTGATATCTCGGGTTCGTTTGTGGTGCGTCCAGATGGAAAAGTCACCACTTCTTTGGTAGAAGATATAGAAGTGTCAGGGAAAACACCCACTGCATTAGCCCGTCAGCTGGAGGAACAACTCGGGAAATATATTAACAATCCCAGAGTCACAGTAAGCGTTGGCGGCTTTCGAGGTCCACTTAGCGAGCAAGTCAGAGTCATTGGCGAAGCGACGAATCCGAGTGCAGTAAATTATACTGAAAAAATGACATTATTAGACCTAATGATTTCTGTAGGTGGCCTGACCGAGTTTGCATCGGGTAATAATGCTAAATTAGTCAGAATGGTTTCTGGTGTTCAAAAAACGTTTGAAATACGCATCGATGATTTAATCAAAAATGGGGAAATAGAAGAAAACGTTGATATGTTGCCTGGTGACATTATTATTATTCCAGAAGCATGGTTTTAGTCTTAAGCAATAAACGGATATTTAAATGCAAGATCTACAAAAAACCCTCGAACTAGTTGTTGAGTACATCAAGGGTGTATGGGTAAAGAAACGCTATATTATGCTTTGCACTTGGCTTATATGCCCAATTGGGTTTGTCAAAGTCGCATCCATGCCTGACGTGTTTGAGTCATCAGCAAGAGTTTATGTGGATACTCGCTCCGTTTTGCAACCCTTGTTAAGAGGATTAGCACTGCAAACCGACCCAAGACAAGAAGTCGCGATGATGGTTCAGACTCTTCTAAGTCGCCCAAATTTGGAAATAATTGCGAGGGAGTCAGATTTAGATATTACTACTTCTGATGCCGTCCAATACGAAAAACTACTCAAATCTTTGTCCAATAAGATTGAAATTATCGCGGTTGGTAGAGATAATCTTTACACAATTTCTTATAATCACCCAAACCCCGACATGGCAAGAACAGTTGTTCAAAAAACCCTTGATCTCTTTGTAGAGGGTTCAAAAGGTGACAACAGAAGAGACTCAGCAGCTGCAAGCCAATTTATTGATGAACAGATTAATGAATATGAAAATAGGATGACAGCGTCAGAACAAAGACTTGCAAATTTTAAAAGAAAGTATTCTGACCTTTTACCAAATCAGGGATCTTTTTATGCAAACTATTCAGCACTTGATGAAAATTTAGAGCAAACAAAACTCACGATAAAAGAAACCGAACAGCAAATAGTAGCGCTATCAAACCAAATCGATGTCAGAAAACCGGACGCTGATGGTTTTGGTGTTCATTCTGCTCAGGCAGAAGCAGGTCTAACGACACGTTATGATAATCGCATTAAGACCTTAGAGGAAAACCTCGATCAGTTGATGCTTAAATATACCGAGTTGCACCCTGATGTAATCGAAGCTAATAATTTACTGGGTAAATTAACAAAACAGCGTGAACAAGACATAGAAGATTATCTTGGTAGCAACGCTGACACAGCTGGAGCTGACAGAATTGGTTCGATAGCCAGCGCATTAAAATTGGAGATGAGTAGACTAGAGAGTGAAGTTGCTTCATTAAAAGTAAGAGAAGCTAATTTTTCCAATAAAATTGATACTTTGAAACAAAAGATAGACTTGGTCCCACAGGTTGAAGCAGAAAGAACTGCTTTAAACAGAGATTATGAAATAACCCAGGCAAAATACGTAGAGTTACTTTCCAGAAAAGAGCAATCTGCTTTGGCCCAAAAGGCAGACGTCTCTTCAGAAGACGTTCAATTTAAAGTAATAGATCCCCCAATAGCACCACAGACTGCATCAGGTCCTAACAGATTAATCAACTATACTGTCGCGCTGATATTGGGGTTTGCAGCAGGTTTAGGCTTAGCGTTTGTGATTAGTCAGCTGAATCCGTTATTAGTAAAGGCAAGTCAATTAACCACGTTGACCTCTTACCCTGTTTTAGGTTCAGTGAGTCATTTAAACAAGGCACATATTTTAAAAGTCAAGCGTACGAGGTTACTGGTGTTTCTATTATCCTCCGGCATTATTTTAGCGATGTATGGGATGTTTATGACCGCTGAAATAATGAGGTTTAATATTTACACAAGGATATTCTCTTGAACTCTATAGAAAAAGCACTGCAAAAACAGCAGCAAGATGCAGAAGCTCAACACAAAGCAACATTATCGAGAACACAACCAATCAACGAGCTGGCACCTACCGAAAGCTCTATTGAAAAATCACAGCGGGCACGAAAAGAACAGGAAGATGAACATCCCAACATAAGACCAGAAACAACAGTGATGAGTGATGATGAAGTATCAAATGCAAAAATAATTATAGATTTAGATAATCTTGCACAAAAAGGTTTTGTGTCAACCGACTCCACACGTCAGGTGATCAACGAGGAGTATCGGGTCATTAAACGTAAATTATTAGATAATGCCTTTGGTCCTCTATCTAAGTCGTTAAAAAACAGCAACATTATTATGGTAACCAGTTCTCGTCAGGGAGAGGGTAAAACTTTCACAGCCATCAATTTGGCTCTAAGCATTGCCTTAGAAAAGGATAAAACGGTGTTATTAGTTGACGCTGATGTATTACGGCCAAATGTGATGAAGACCTTAGAATTGAAAAACGAACAAGGACTTATTGAATACTTACTAGGCGAAAAGGACGATATTTCTGAGGTCATGTGTAAAACCAATTTAGACAATCTTCGCATAATCACAGCGGGCAAATCCCATCATCTATCAGCCGAACTTTTAGCAAGTGAGAGAATGTTTGCAGCGGTTGAAGAATTTGCCAATAGATATACCGACAGAATAGTCATTGTGGATACACCGCCACTTTTAGGTATCAACGAGACGGCAATTTTAGCTAACTTAGCTGGGCAAGCCTTGGTAGTCACTGAAGAATTTAAAACCAAGTTGGTAGATGTAGAGAATGCGGTCAAACATTTAAAACCAGAGATGGCCATAGGTTTTATTGTCAACAAAACAGAACAAGTGAATTTGGAAGGCGGTGGTTATGGTTATTATTATGCAGGAGCGAATTAGTGTTGTTTGGAACCTTAATTAAACCAAAATCATCAGCTAAGCTAAATTGGCTCGTCAAGTATGCCTCTATTTTATTAATGTACGTGCCTCTCACTGCACATTCTCAAGAGGTGGATATTCGCAGCACCCTTAACACCACTGGTTATGTTTACGAGACTGAAATTGGAGATGACGAAGCCACACAAGCTGAAGCTTATACTATCAGGCCTTCTTTATTTGGTAGCTATTCAAGTCGGCTTGTATCGGCATCTTTATCCGCTGACCATTTCAGAGTGAGGCGAAGCGCAGACAGTGAAGATGATACTGATGATACCAATCGAAATTACACAAACCTGAGATATAATAGCACCTTAACTTTGATTGAAAACGCACTGACATTTACATTAAACGGCGCTCAAAATTATCGGGTAGTCAATCAGCAACAAGCGGGTTTTAGTGATGAAATTTTAGGTTCAGGCAATTTAACCAAGTCAAGAAGTAATAGTGCCCAGCTTAATTTTTCTATTCCCAACCCACTATATTTTGGGTTCAACTTGCAGAGTTCTTACTCAAAAACCCAAACGGATCGTTCTCAAGAAACCCAAACAGGTGTAGATGGCGATAATGTCGGTGTATCTGTGAGGTTATATCAAGGTAAAAGAATAAGACCGATCAACTTTGATATCTCTGCGCAGTATAATGATACCAGCCGTGCCAATTTTGAAAATTTCGAGTCGACCAGAGTGCAAGCTACCTTTGGGTTTCCCATTATGAAAAAGGTTGATCTTGTGGTTACCGGAAGCCTTGACGAATATGGTATTGACCAAACGGGATTTACAGGTCGTCCAAATCTAGACACTACCAGTTATGGTGCGGGTTTTAGGTGGTCTCCAAGCAACGGTCGTAATATTTCATTAACTTATAATCAGCTTGAGGAAGGTGAAAATCAAACTGATTTTGTAGGCGTGAACCTTGCCTGGGCATTTTCAGCTAGAACCGCGCTTAATCTTGACTATGGTAAGCGTTTTTATGGTGACGCTTACCGCTTAGACTTTACGCATTCACTTAAATCTCTTCGAACCTCTGTTTCATACTCAGAGGATGTAACCACCTATTCTCGTCTCGGTGTATCCAGCATCAATACAAACGGTATTTTTGTGTGTGAATTTGGCTCCACTGAATTAATTGACTGTTTTCAACCCAATAGTTTGGATTATCAGTTACAAGCAGGTGAAGAATTCAGAGCCAGCACTGAAATAGACACAGACATCAGCGAAGAGGTTATACTGCGTAAGTCAGGGACAGCCAGCATAGGGTATCAAAAACGCAAAGTAACCATGTCTATGGATGCAACTTATCGGCGCACCGAATATTTAGAGTCTGACAGAATAAGCATTAATCGCGGCCTGCGCTTAAATGTAAATTACGCCATAGGCCGTAAAACCAATATCAGCTTGGCATCCAGTATAGCGACCAATCAATTTACTGCATCTGAAACAGCAGATACCACCTTGGCAACTACTATAAACTTCAGTAGAAGCTTAAGCCGATACTTAAACCTGAATATAGCGGCAAGATTATTAGACAGAGAGTCGGACAACCTCGCACGTAATGGCACTGATAAGCGCTTAACTGTTGGACTAAATTATACCTTTTAAGAAAGTCAGTTTTATACGCTAACCAAACTAGATTGTCATAGCAGTGACAACTTAGTTTGGTAATGTATTGGTTTCCACCATGATTATTTTTTGAATCACTTCGCCTCTAAGCTGAATACAGCATTAAAACTGTTTGATACATTTTTTGATGCCGCAACCCAGCCCGTTTATCACCCATAAGGTGGCTTAACCTGCAGCCTGATAATCATCAAACAAACGCATTCCAACCTTCACATCTTGAATAATATGTAATTGATTAAAACGACTTTGCTGGGCGCTGTCTTTTTCAAGCATAAAGCTGTGTTTATTGTGCTCTTGTAAACCTTGATGTTCGGCCACAATTTGGAATAACCACATTTCTGGCTCCCAAGGTAATGCCTGTTCAGCCAGATAATCGACACCACTTAATGCTTGTGGACTTTCGATTACCTGAATAAAAAAGTCTTCTACATCTTTTGCCAGTTGCTTTTGCTGTGTGGCCACTAAATTTTGCACAGTCATAACAAAACCTTCGGTTTGTTTCTCTGACGGTGAGTTTTGTTGTGGCTCTCTAGGCACTGCGCGGGCAAGCTCTGCTAGAGCGTAGCTGTCTTGTGCCCTATCTAAAGCAATAAAAGCCTGGGGACTGATACCGTGGGCCTGATTAATCACCGCTGGGACTTGGCTTCGATTGGGGTAATCACCGATTTGGAAATTAGGATGCTGGCGTAAAAAGGCACTCATGCGATTGATCAGCAAAGCTCTATCTTGTTGCTGGCGGAAACGCGCCATCAAAAGAACAAGACGTTTTTGTACTTCTAATAATGAGCCTGAATGTTCTGAAATACGCGCCTGTAACTGACTCACTAATAACTTACGCAGTGCACCATCACTTCCCGCTAGTTGGATAAGATCGTCAAAATTGATAATGCCAAAGCCATCCAGTATTCGTCTTAGTTGTCGCTGGGCAAGCTCAATTTCCAAAATTTTATCGTCCAAGCTACTCACAAAACCAAACTCGGTATTTAATCTGTGCCAGAGACTTTCAATGGCATCACCAAACTGCCCCGTCATGTCGTTGATACGCTCTGTTAGCAGCTGCATATGGTGTTCACTGGCAGCATAATCCCCTTTTTGCCTAGCCGCTTGCAATGACTGCACCCGAGTGTCTATTTGATCTAAATGTTCACCTACATCGGTGTTAATTTGCCGCTTTCGCTCATCTTGAGTCAAGCTGGCAATCAACTCGTTGACTATAGGGCGTAAACGTAAAGACTGCTCTTGAGGATAGAACAATACTCTGCTATCCAGCAGTTTTTGCAATGCTTGCTGTGAAAAAGCTAACTCGTTCACATCCCCTTCTAAATAGCCCTGCATTAAGGCATCAGCATGTTTACCAATAAGTTCTAATCGCTCTTTGCCTAATTCAAATAACGGATTGCTTTGGGCTGAGCTTTTTTGCTTAGGAGCCTGACTCAAAACATAGCCTCTTGCTCTGGTGTTTCGTCCTCGATAGGCAGGTTTTCTTCGTCTTTGATAAAACGTACTAATTCGATAAGTTGTTCAACTTTACCGGTGACAATATAAAACAATCTGTCTTTATGAGGCTGATACAAATAACCCAACTCTTTGATCCGCTTAAAGACTTGTTTAATTTGCATATCGGGCTTGTCACTGGTGGACTTAAACACTCTGTCATTAGCAAGGTGAGCTAAACGATGTATAAGAGAATGGTTATCCACTACTTTGGACTCAAAGTCCTGCAACTTAATGGTATCACCCGCGTTTAGGGCGCCATCACGTCCTAATGCTTCTTGTACCAACTGCATCCATTCCAACATAGGCAATAAAGATTGCACGGTACTGGCGAATTGATGGCTAAGATGTTGCCGGGCATCTTGGGTTAAGTCACAGTAGGCTAGAAAAAACACAGAACCATCATCGTTCTTGGCAACACGTCTATTTAACGGCCTTAAAAAATGGTTTAAGTCATTCACCAGCGCTTCGTTTTGCAATTTATGAAAGCTGTGTTCATCTGTCACTGCACAAATAAACTCACCTTCCAGTAAGCGTTCCAATAATGGACCATGTTCTATCATACATTTACCTTTGCTGATTCAGTACTTGAAGCTTTATTCTGTTGTAAACGTTCAGCGATGCGGCTGAGTTTTGGTTCGATTTTTTCTAAGTGTTGTTTTTGTTTATCAATCAAATACCGGTGTTTGAACAACATCAATACATCTGATTCAGGGTTGGGGAATGCGCCCAAAATATGAATATGATTGGCATCACAGGCTGTAAACAACTTTTCTACATTGTGATACGCCAAGGTGCCAATTTCATCAATGGGCCAATGGATATGGATATTCGCTTGATTACGCAATAAACGGGTAAAGGCCAATAAAAACTTACACAAAATCAAATATGCCATACCGTGGCTTGACGACTCAAGTAACTGCCTATCATTTTTAATCACTAAATCAGAGCCCCCCTCATTTAGATGTAACTCTAAACGTAACAGCGATTCGATGCTGTAATTGGCGTCGTTGGGTAATACCTCTACCACATCGGCCAGATTGTCTAAATACGCTTCACTTGGCAGATAATTGTCAGACGTGCTCCATTTATTATATTGCTGGGCGAAACGTTTCAATGGAGCCCAAAAATTGAGTTCATCCACAGTGGAGATGATTTTCACCTCAGAACGGGCGATGCCGTCCAAGCTCAAATCATCAGATACTTCATTGGTCAGGCGTTGACTTTGTTGGGCAATTTTACGGTTAATATCACTAAATACAGTGAAAAACTTGTTTAAGTCGCCTCCAATGGTTTCCCCCTGCTCCACAATTTGACGCTGGCGAGACTCTAAAATACTCAGCAAACGCTGCAAAATAGGCAAGCGTTCACGCACATTGGCGTCTTCATCTAAATTTCCAAAAGCTTGCAGCATAGTGTCGAGGAAGTCTTTGCCGGCATCTTTACCTAAGGTTGCTTCAAACTCTGTTAGCGACTCTTTTAATTTTTTCTCACCACGGCTGCGGCTTTCTAACGCTTCGGTGCATCGATTAATGCGTTCAGCCTGATCGCCAAGATTAATATTGTGCGCTTCTGAAGGCTTAAAAGAAAAGACAATTTGGCTGAGCTGGCGCACCATAGGTTCAATTTCTGTGATCAAAGCAATCAATCCAGCCAAACTTTTTTCCAAGGCCAATAACACTTTAGATAATTCAGTGCGTTTTGCTTGATATTGACTACCCAAAGAGGTTTGCTGCTGGTCCAGTTGTTGCGCGAGTGCTTTTAACTCGGCCTCTTGTTCCAGTAATTCTGGGCGCTGTTTTAACCAATCGGTGTGCATAAAAGTTTTATATTCGTTTAGCTCATCACGTCTGACTGTTACTGCTTGAATAGTATTTTTTAACACCTCAATTTGCTGCTTCAGCTCACGTAAAGTATTGGGGTCAATGTCTTGATTAGCTAACTCTTGATTAAAAGCACCTTCTAGTTGTTTAATCTGTTCACGGTTTTGCTGCCGTTTATGCTCAATTTGGCGTTCAAGTTCTTCTACTTTTTCATCTAAGATGGCCAGTTCATCTTGCCAACCAGTCTTAAACTCTAAGAGTTGTTCTTCAAAATCAGACTTTAATAGGCTAATAGCCTTTATTTTTTGAGATACAATTTGTTGTTTTTGATCAAGGTATTGTTGTAAAGCCTGCTTTGCTTGCTTCTTACGTTTTTCTAACGCAGCTTTTAACTCATCGGCAAAACGTTGTTTAGCACTTTGGGCATAAGTTGTTTCTTGTTCAGCTTGTTCAAACGCTCGATTTTGCTCAGCTACCGTTTCCCGCTGTAACTCAGCTTCTTGATGACATTCGTCTAGTTCAGACTCTGCCTGTTTTTGTTGTTTTTCAGACGCTAGTAAGTGTTTTTTAGTTTGCTCAAATAACAAGGTTAAGGCTGTTTCATCTTGGGCATAATCAGGGGCTTCAATGACAGCCACATTTAACTGAACGCCTAATAAACAGTTACCGTCAGCGTCGCTATTGTCAGCCAGAAGTTCTGGTGACAAATCTTTGCGTTCAAGCAAGGGTTCATCTATCAGCTTACCTATGCTTTGTTCCCAGCCAGGTTTATTATCTCTGAGGAATTGTCTAAGGCTGTCTTGCTCAGGAGAAAGTTGTTTATGTAATTGTTGTAAGCGTTCTTTGGCTTGTCGGGTTGCTTGCCTTGCTTGATGTAATACTTTATCAGCTGCATCGCGTTTATTTCTAAGCTCTTGATAGGTATGCTCAGCCCGCTTTTTTGCACCTGAAGTGAGCTGCCATGCTTGCTGAGCAAGCTCTAGTCGTTTGTCAGCCAGTGCTCCGTTTTCTATTTCTTGCTCTGTGGGCGAAGCTTGTTTCGCTTGGTGCTCAGCGCGCACTATGCTGCGCTCACTGTCTAATAATTGCTGATCAAATTCTTTAGCTTGGTGCTCTTTACGTTGTTCAAATTGATTGCGCAAATCCACTTCTTTATCGCTATGAGTGTTACGCACAGTCTCTTTTTGTTGGCTAATCGTTTTTACTTGAGCTTGGTTTTTACGTGACAAGCGCTCTAAAGATTCAGATAACTTAAGCTTTTGCTGTTCAAGCTGACTCTGCAAATCTTTGTGCTGGTCTATAAGCAAATTATATTGTTCTAACTTTTGATCGTACTCTTCCCGTTTAAGGGGCAAGGCATCCATGTTTTTTTGTAGTTGATCAACATCAGAATCCTGATAGCTCTCATATTTTTGCTGGATATGATCTAACCGTGACGACTTAGCTTTAAGGTTTTCAGACGTTTCACTGACACGGCTATTCAATAAGCCTTCTGCTTGCTCAAAGGACTGCTTGGCAATACTTTGTTGGGTTTTAATTTTATTACGCTGCTCTTGAGCATCGGCTTTTTGTGTTGCCAGCGATTGTAAGTCTTTATCTAATATCGGCTTAAGCTGCAATAATTGATTTTCAGTCGTATTAAGTTTTTCGGTCTGAGCCTGAATTTTTTGATATTCGTTCTGCATCGTCTGCAAGCGCATCGTCTGACGCATCTGCGTGATCCACTCACGAGCTTTCGTGTTTTTAACTGTGGTAGTAGGCTGAACTAAGCCATCTTCTTCAAATATAGCCGCTAGCATAGTGCGCAAGGTGTCCATTTTGCCTTCTTTGGCATGTACCGCACTCACGAGCTTTTCCATATGCCGAATACGATGTTGACTAGACACCAAACTGTAGCGACTGGCTAACTGTCTAAGTTTAGTACTTTCACGCCCAGCATTACGCCCCACACTGGCATCGTTTTGGATAATACTGCGGTACTCACTGGTGGCTTGTATTTTGTAGGAAAATTCAATAGCAAGCTGCCTGAGTTGTTTAATCCACTGCTCGGGCAACATAGCTTGTACATTGCCTTGTTCGACATCCACCAAAATTTGTTCTTGATGATAAGGCGCTTCAACAAAACGATACTGCACCCCATCACTCCCTTTACGAGTTAACACAACTTGGCAGTTCTGCTCGTCTTCCCTTTGATACTCATAGATGAGATAACTATTAGCATGAGGCAAATAAAAGTCATCGAACTTCTTACGTGTTTTAGGCACAACTTTACTGGGCAATTCACCATAAAAGACTGGGATCAAACGTTGCAAAGTGGTTTTACCCGAGGCATTGGTTCCACAAATATTACTGTGGCCAGATACATCAAGTTCAACAAAACCAGGTAGATGACAATTAATAAGAATAATGCGCTGTAACCCGGGCATAGACATCCTTCAATCAAGGGATTAATAACCTATAAACTTTACCAAGAAGTGACCATATTTAACACTAGAAACGAAAGTATTAGCGGCTTTTTACGAAGCTCTGATAGGAACGTTTGAAATACAAAAACTCACTACCAAACATACCAAGAGATCCAATCTTATTTTTCAGCTAGGTGAAATATTGGTGGAGCCCTAAGTGATATCAAATATTCACCTGACAAAAAACTGATCGAGAATGGCAAAAAAAAAGTAATAAGTAGATAGCTCATCTTTATCGAGACAAACATGTTCGGTTTTTTAAAAGCAGATCCAGTCAAAAAATTACGTAAAACTTACGACCAAAAATCCACAGATGCGATGCTCGCGCAGCGCAAAGGTGACATCAAAACCTACTCAATGCTCACCGCAGAAGCAGAACAATTATGGAAAGAAATAGAAACACTAGAAGCGGCTAAAAAATAGAGTATTGAAACCACAAAAAATTGTTCAAAACACACTACAATAAGCTAGGCATCATTTAATACTGAGTTTCAACCCAGCTTTCAAAAATCAAGCAAGCAGACACACTGTCAATTTTTTGTTTATCGAGTTTTTTGTAGCCGCCCAATTCAAACAAACGGGCTTTAGCGTCTACTGTGGTTAAACGTTCATCGCAGGTTTCCACTGTGACTTTATATTTAGCATTGAGGCGGTTGGCGAATTTTTTGGCAGAAAACGTGACTTGTTGACTGGAGCCATCCATATTCAGTGGTAGGCCTACGACTGCTAATTGTGGAGACCATTCAGCAAACAGTTTTGCCACAACGTCCCAATTAGGAATGCCATCTACTGCCTTGAGAGCATTGAGTGGAGAAGCAGTACCTGTTATCTCCTGCCCAACGGCTACGCCTATGCTCTTAGTTCCAAAGTCGAAGGCTAAAATAGTTCGTTGACCTTGTTTACTCATGTGACATCATCATGCGGGTATCATCGAGAGAAAGTGTCATTCGTGTCATTCGTGTCATTCAAGCGTGACCTATATCAGGACCAAGCTGCCAGACATCTATACCTAATCGCTGTACGGCAGTTTCCCATTTTTTATGGATTGGCGTGTCGAATAAAATCTCAGTATCCGCTTCGACCATTAACCATGAACTGGTTTGAATTTCTTCTTCTAACTGTCCACTCGTCCAACCCGCGTAACCCAGCATAATCAGAGACTTTTCTGGCGCATCGTTATTGCCCAACGAAGATATAATATCTTTGGAAGTAGTCACCATGACTTCAGGGGTCATGATTAAACTTGAAGCCCAACCAGGCTGCGAGGTGTGCAAAATAAACCCTCGGTCTTGGCTAACGGGGCCACCAGCCAAAATAATATCTTGCGCTTTTTCGTCAATCACATCGGCCTTGTCGTCAACCTGTGCAACCAACTCTTTTAACTTCATCCCGACAGGTTGATTGATGACCAGACCCATGGCGCCATGTTCGTTATGCTCACAGATATAAGTGACCGTTCGTGCAAAATACGGGTCGTCCATACTCGGAGACGCAATAAGTAAATAATTCTGCAAACTTTGCATAGTAAGATTTATGCTCCTTTGCCAGCGAAAAGACGTTTTTCAATAGCGTCAAATAACATACCAGTGATATTTACGTCATAAGCAGCTTCAATTTCTCGTACGCAAGTTGGGCTGGTAACATTGATCTCTGTGACCTTATCACCAATCACATCTAAGCCTACAAATAACAGACCTTTTTCAACTAGAAGGGGCGCGATAGTTTCGGCAATTTTAAAATCAGACTCTGACAAAGGTTGTGGTCTACCTGTGCCGCCTGCAGCCAAATTACCACGGTTTTCACCTTTAGTTGGCAACCTCGCTAATGCATAAGGTACCACTTGTCCATCGACAATTAAGATGCGTTTATCACCATCTTTTATCTCGGGCAAAAACTTCTGAAACATAGCGTAACGAGTACCCAGTTCAGTCAGGGTTTCAATAATGACCCCCAAGTTGTTACCGTCTTCTTTGACCCTAAATATAGAGCTCCCCCCCATACCATCCAGGGGTTTACAAATGATGTCTTGGTGTTCTTGGTGAAACGCTTTAACTAATTGTGTATCTCTTGTCACCAATGTATCTGCGACTAAATCAGGAAACCATGAAGTGAATAACTTCTCATTAAAATCCCTTAAACTTTGGGCTCTGTTAACCACCAAAGTACCGGTTTGCTCAGCTAATTCAAACATATGCGTCGCATAAATAAACTCATTATCTACGGGGGGATCTTTACGCATCAAAATCACATCAAGCTCAGCTAAACTTTGATGTAACTCTTCACCTAAAGTAAACCATTTGTCTGCATGTGGCTCGACAGCCAAACTAGCCATTCGCGCCATAGGTTTACCATTTTGTAAATACAGGTCGCCCATTTCCATATAGAACAATTCATAACCACGCTTTTGTGCATCCAGCAACATAGCAAAACTGGTGTCTTTTTTGATATTGATGGACTGGATGGGATCCATCACTATGCCAAGTTTAATGGTCAATGTTGTTCCTTAAAGGTGTTGTTGAAACGTTAGCTGAACGTTTGAAAGACGGGTATTTCACTTTGTCCCTGATTCTGAGGCAATTATCACATAATTCAAGCTTGTTTTTAAATCAAAACAAAAAAGTTTGAATTTAAACTCAAGCATTCTCTATTCAGGGGGAAGTTTAAAGAATTATCGGGTATCTATATCTTCTTTGCCGCTTTCTTGGCTTGTTTAGCTAGCGCCTTGTTAGCTGTTTTTGCCAAACGCAAATATATCGTTTTCGCTTCTAATGTCTGTGAATTCAAAACCATTAGGTTAGCCAAACGAAATTCTGCCCAAGGCTTTGGTGCCAAGCCATCTAAATCGGGTGCTTTGCCGATAAACTCATGCAAAGCCTTTATCCCAGCATCAATATTATTTTCACCTAAAACAGAGGTTCTACCCAGTTGATACAAGGCATTGTATCTGGCTATAACACTCTGTTCAGTTTCAGGATTTTTACTGATAGCTATGCTTAATTCTTCAAACGCAGCTTGATAGTTTTTTTGTTGTTGTTGCAACATGCCTGCTTGCAAGAAAAAATCAGGAATATCTTTATAGGTTTGTTTTGCTTGTTGCAAAAGTGCCTCTGCTAGCGTGTCATTATCTTGTGATAGTTCATAATTAATCTCAGCTTCTAGGCCTGCTTTTGGGTCAAGTAGCCTAATTTTTTCTATTTGGACTTTGGCTATATCCAGGTCGCCACCAGCAATACTGGGCGCGCCAGTATGGAATTGCATTAATCCTTTTCTATATTTGATGGAGTCAGGCTGCAGTTCTACTGCTTGAGTGAAACTATTAACTGATTTTTCTGCATAACTTAAAGCTGAAAAAATGGAACCAGATGCCTGCCGTCCCATAATAGCGCCACGGACATAATGCGCTTCTGCATCCTTTAAATTAGCCTTAAGCGCTTTTTCAATCCAAACCTCAGCTTCATCTAAATCAGTGTCCATATAGATTCTGGCCAAATAAATCATAGCATCTGGGTCATGCTTTTGTTTCTCAAACAACACGATTGCCTGTTCAGTTTGCCCCGTTTTTAATACTGAAATGGCATTATCTAGCGGAGAAAGGGCACTGGCGAATGTCAGCGTCGAAAAGCTTAGATAACAGACAAATAGTAACTTTGCTGTAATATTCAATGACATCATGATCCTTGATTTTAAGTATGCTCAGGATAACCTAGCTTTTCAGATTAGGCGTTGACTGTCAATTAACCCAATGCCGCCAGACCATTTTATATTTGTGCGACATACGTGCACTTGTAATGGCCCCTATCACACCCGGCGCAACCCAAAAAACAAGCTGTCACTCACTAGTCATCCAAACATACTGCGGCCGCCAAAGACCATTAAAGCAGAATAAGTAACAATACCAGAGCCGATAGAAGCACCGATATGCTCAACTAATTGTCGATTAACAGGTACAGATTTAGCTAAACAAAAACAACCAGATTGAATAGCAAATACCGTCCCTAAAACACCCAATATCATGTGTAATGTATCGGAGTAGGTCATGCCTAATAACAACAGCAATAGTCCGCCAACTAACAATAAGCCAATATGACTAATTGAGGACAGTGACATATGTGACTTTACTAACAGGCTTCGACGATCACTAATGAGTGTTACAGGCGATGCAAGCGGGGGCAAAAGGCTATTTGTTCAAAGATGTGTCTTTGGAGACCTTAGTTGATGGCATAAAAACCGTTCACCAGGGCAAAACGTTAATCCACCCCCAATAACTGAACACATCATTCAGGGTATAAACAAACATACACTTCACGATACACGATTACAGGACACACCTGATATCAGCGAAAAAGAAGTGTTACGCCTCATAGCATCCGGTTACAGTAACAGGTAAATCTCTGGTGCAATGTTTAAATCACAAGGTACGGTTAAAAACCAAGTGTCGGCTGTCCTCGGTAAAATAGGAGTCACAGACAGGACTCGCGCCTTACTTAAAGCCATGGAGATGGAGATGATTTAGCATCATGCAGCTAGACTCTAAAGTATGTTATTTTTTCTCAATTCTTCTAGCTTAAATTTATATTTGCGACTGACCTTAACACTATCACCCGATGTTAACTGCGCTAAGTATTCGCCATTCGAGTTGGGCGTCAATCTTTTTAATTTACTCATGTTGATCATGGCTGAACGGTTAACCCTTGGAAAAAGGCTGGGGTCGAGTTCTTGTTCAAACTGTTTGAGGGTTTTGCGTATAATATGCGTGCCTTCCAATGTATGCACACACATGTAATCACCTGCGGCCTCAATCCAAGAAATATCATCCAGCTTCACTCTGATCCACTCCGAACCACTTTTTATAGAAACCGTTCGTTGCAGCTCAGTCATTGAGCCACCGGTTGTCACCTCTAAATTACGGATAAAACCATCAATGGAATTACCTGTTTTACGGCTCAGTAATGCGTCTAACTTAAGGTGTTGAAGCACTACATCACTTTCAAAAAAAGAATCAACGAGCTTACTTAAACAATTGGCCAATCTGTCATCTGAAAACGGTTTAAGTAAATAATCAAAAGCCTCAAATTCAAAGGCATTTAGAGCAAATTCTCTAAATGCGGTGACAAACACCACTTTAGGCACAGGAGTGGTATTTTTTGATAATAGCTCTGCCAGCTCAAGCCCGCTTAACCCAGGCATCTCAATATCCACAAAAGCAATATCGGGTTGGAATTGCTCTATCACATCCAGCGCATTATTAGCAGATGGACATTGTGCAACTACATTAAACCTAGCGTCATCATTCAACCTAAGCATTAAACCTTCTCTGGCCAAACGTTCATCATCAACAACGATAGCAGTCAATTGACGACTCATGAACGCTCCACAGAGATAAAAATGTGAACACGATACCCCTCAGTTAGAATACGTATAATATTCTTATCCATGAAACATACAAAAGGCCAATGTTTTAAAAGTAGACTCTCAGCCTCTTTATACTCTGCGGATTGGCCATCTACCTGCCAGCTGCCTTGCCCCTCTTCGAAACTAGGTATCCTTTCACTGGCTAAGTCCTCATCGTCTAATACTATACAGTGGCACATACATATCACTCCTGAATTGTTGTGGTATAAAATATACAAGCTAGGGGATAAAAGGCGAACATTTCTAGGACCAAGTGGGGGATCTAAGATAAAAAAAGTAAGCTGTGAAAAAGTATTCTTCGGGCAAAAGCAAGGACTGCTTTGTAGTGGCAATCCTTGCTTAATTGAGAGAACAATACATTTTTATAAAATCTAATAAAAACATATACTCATCGGGTCACTACTTCGACGTTCTCATTGTAAGTCCAAGTTTCTGAATTTGAACCAGTATGTGATGAATCATTCAGATGATGGGATGAACCCCAGAATTTTTCATTTCTGAAATATTTAGTCACATTTGACATCAGCAACTAGCGTAAAAATAGAAATCTGTCCGCTTGATAACTCTTAGAACATTGCTTAGAATTTTAGCCTGATTTAACGTGGTAAACGTCAGAAAAAAGCGATGCCAAACCATGGCTTCTGTTTCTTCTGATGGTCTTGCTTAAAAGTGCTAATTTTGACTCGAAACGGTTGGATTAATAAATATATTGAAAAATCAACCAACTCAAATATGCAAATATCCCAGCGACCAAACTCATCATAGTTTGTATCTCAAAATACACCTCCAATTCCAGCGTCCCCTAAAAATTCACTATTGCTATACGCTGTTAAACAGCTGGGGGTAAAGTGAGTAATTAATGCAAATAATCATTGATAACATGCCTTGATAGACAACATTAGATATTAATAAAAAATTCACTGCCGATACAGCATGGCGATCATCTGGCACTATCAAAAAGTCCAATTATAAATCTGGCTTAAAGATGAAAACCGGTATTGTGTGTCTAAAGTGGGATTAATTAGGGGTGGGACGTTTAGTTTTTTTAAGCAGTATTAACAAAGATGTGTGTATACATGTATAAATTATTGAAAAGTAAGTGAGTGCTCTAAACCAAAGTATAATTAAAACAATACAGGTTTACATACACTCACTTTAGTAAAAAAACATCAATCCTTATAACTTAGCTAATAATGCTTCGTAATCAACATCACTTTTACGAGCCATAAATTTAGCCGTATGTTGTGCTTTATTTACTATTGCAAAGGTCACTGGATCATAACCGTTGCAGACTAAACCTTTACTAATTGCTCTAACGTTGATACCACTTATTTCGATCGCATGACGCAATTTCAATTTGCTATCACTTTTAATTGCTTCACATATTTTGACCAAATTCGCTTCAATGTTTTTGTCAAAAGCACTGGCTTGTGCACCGCCAGCTAAAAGAATGCCTGCAGTTAGTATGCTGCCAATAATGATTTTTTTCATGATGTCTCACCCTGTATTAATTAAATTCTGCATGATTGCAAGTACATGCTTAATGTAGAGGGGAAGGTGATTTAAAGAAGGCTAAAAAAGGCTAGTCACGGCCAAATGCGACTAAGCGACCAATTAACCATTCTCAGCGATAAACTATCGTTGTGAATCATCGATTAATCGGATTTGGCATTATTTTGTTACATTGGGAGAAATAGATTGAGAAAAATTATTTGGCTGAAATCTTTACAGATATTATAAAGCCCGGGAAATAGGGCTTTTACTATCATTGAGCAGACTAACTTAAAAGGTATTTTCCTGATGAATTTTTATAAACATTGATGAGCTATGTTTGCTGTAATCCACTTTATATTCTTTACCATTGATGGTTTGAACAAATAACAAGGTTTTTTCTTCTCCAAACACGTCAATATTAGTGAGATCGACCAGTTCCATATCTTGTAGTTTTGCATTACGTTTGCTGTCTGGCACTTCCCCAACAAATTTTTTAATGCCTTTATATGTGACAACAACGGCTGGATTATCATCACCGTTAATAATAAGTAGATCTAATTTTCTTATTTTATGAATGAGGGTATTACGACCACTTACTAGAAAGGGCTTTCCAGTCACTTTAATCTCCATTGGAAATTTATTAAATACACTTAAATATACCAAAGTTCTTTTACCCTTGCACCTCTTTGTCTTTGCGCCATCAGGGTAAGGTGAGAGGATAGCTTAAATTCGAATTTAAAAACTGACTATCGGTCAAGCTATGCAAAAAAGCAATGAGCTCTTGTTTTTGTTGTAATTGCAGGTCAAAACCAGCCACGAAGCGACTTTTCAAAGGGTTGGATTTACCATGACCTTTTCCTCCAGCAGCATAAAATTCAATCACATCGTTTAAAGTGGCCAAACTTCCATCATGCATATAAGGAGCACTCACCTCTATATTACGCAAAGTGGGTGTCCTGAACTTACCCATATCTTGGGGTTGTAAGCTAACCTCAATCAACCCTTGATCATTAACAGGGTAAGCACCTTTATCATCAACATTGTACAATCCAGTGTTGTGAAAAGGTCGTAAATCCAATCTCTGGTTTTCATGTTGACTTGACTGACTAAAGTTGAATCCACCATGACAGTGAAAGCACTCAAATT
>Ga0209712_10000958_pt1 | contig 24795 bp, 19 predicted proteins | sample ArcOceMetagenome_FD_187443 | JGI IMG/M metagenome (GOLD analysis project Ga0209712, IMG submission 187443) | Marine eukaryotic phytoplankton communities from Arctic Ocean - Arctic Ocean - Greenland ARC118M Metagenome (SPAdes) (version 2) | ecosystem: Environmental > Aquatic > Marine > Oceanic...
CTCTTGAAAGCTGTGTAATCCGGCTTCTGCGATTTTTGTACCGCTAATTGCCATTAGAGAAACAGGAACATCCTGAAGGCTTTCTGCGCGTTTTTGTGCGGTAACAATAACTTCTTCCAGTTCAGCCGTGTTGGCTCCGCTGGAAATAGTTGCGATAGCAACTGCTAGCACACTAAGTGTACGAAATGACTTGGTTTTCATGTTAAACCCCTGTGATAGTTTGTAATTGTTGTTCTTTACAGTATCTCGGTCTTATTTTGGTAGACCCTTTGCGAACCCCAAGCCCTAATGTGATGAACAAAGCTTACACGCTATGGCAAAGTGGCACACCAAACCCTCCATGACCATACCTCAACAATCTATGAAAGGTCAAATAATCGATCATTTAGTTAAGCTGGTATGGCTAAGCTATTGTTTTCTCTCTAATCTCTATGATTCGATATCAAAGGCGTAATGAACTCTGTGGGCAGTTAGGATATTAGAAGGTTGGCCACTGATTTTGAGGCAACAAAAAGACGGGCAACCCCGTCCTTTTTATAGACCCCTGTAAGATAGGGAAAATAGATAAAAAGTGTTCGCTAAAGTATAAATTTTTGACTACTAAAAACGTATTAAGTACTGTTTTAGGTCGCTATATTCTCAGATGTCTGTCATTAAAACATTGAGAAGTGGCGCTATGACGGAATCATCATGCCGATTTGAAAAAACATTGAGTGCTGAGGGAATACCCCCGAGCCTGACGATGACGGTGTGGGTCTGTGGATTGATCATTACCAGTTGTAGGCCCATTCCTTCAATCCAAAACACTTCAGGTGAGTTGGGTAAACCACCATAAATATGGTAACCATAACTATTGCTAACCGATTTGCCCGTTGCCTGAACATAAAACCATTCTGGAATAACAGAGTCTTCAACCATTTTTTTTAGCCAACTTGCGGAGACTATCTGAATTTTCGGGTTAAGAAATAAATTGCCTATTTCGAGCCAGGACCTTGCCGTAGCGAACACGCAGCAGTAACCCGTCGTATTGATAACACTAGCCTCTTCAAGTTTTAACGGATGCCAGATTTTATCGGCAATTAATTGGTTAAGTGGTTTTTTATAGATATTTCTTAATACCAGACTCAGTAGGTGATAATTCATATTGTCGTAGCGAAACAGTCGGTCACCGTCAAAGGAGATCTCTGATAAAGGTGTTACCAATGGATTACCTTTTAAGGTCGCTCTTATATCTATCGAGGCGCTTTTTATACCAGAGGTATGCCTAAGTAAATCTCGAAGAGTGACTGGATTCTCAGGCTGCTGAACTATTTCAGGAAGATACCGAGAAATAGAATCTTTCTCAGAGTTGATGAAACCGTCATCAATGGCGACGCCAATAAGAATAGCAACAATAGTTTTGGTCATAGACATGGCATTTATATTGCGTCCATCATCCGTATCTGGACTATAACGCTCATACACAATACGGCCCTTTTTTTGAACGATTAGCGCCTGAGTTTGGCTACGATCGAACCAGGTATCTAATGAGTCATCGCCGAGAGTGTTTTTTTTAAAGAACTCTTCCTGTTCTTCGCGCGTTCGTCCCGAAATAGTTGTCGGTGTTGATAACAGAAAGGAGTTCGGTGATTTCATTAAGTCATTCAGATGAGCGTTCGCCTCAAGCAAAGCACCGTCTAAAAGTGCAGTCTTTAGCGGAGTTCCCAGCAGTAGTATTGACGTTAGTGCAATTCCAATTACTATTTTTAACCAGATGGTTTTGGATAACATGTGACTCGATACTCTGCTGTTTTAGATGTTGACGCCATTTTCGTTAAGGACGCGTTGATCGCTTAGTTAGAAGGCTATTATTTCACTGATACTTACGCGGTCTCTATTGTAATATTCTCAACCCCTGTTACGGTAACTTAAAAATGAGAGAAAACCATAATGGAATCGCCGTCACAGAGTAGTTCAGGCAAAGAAATAGGCTTTTGGCGAGGATGGTCAATAGCCGTAGGTTGTGCGATCGGATCTGGCGTTTTTATGATGCCCACTCTATTGGCACCCTACGGAATGCTTGGCTTAGCAGGTTGGTTGACAGCTGGGGCGGGCACCTTATTGGTTGCACTGTCACTATCCCGATTAGTTAAGCGTGTGCCCAAACTAGGTGGTCCCTATGCCTATGTTCAGGCCGGTTTAGGTGATTTTGCAGGTTTTTTGATTGCGTGGACATATTGGATCGCTTGCATCGCAGCGATATCAGGCATCTCCATCGCATTTGTCGGTTATTTAGGCGTGTTTTTGCCCGCGGTCACTGAATCAGCTGTGCTTAGTCTTTTAGTGGCCCTCGCCTTAGTCTGGACAGTGGTGGGACTCAATATCCGTAGTGTTGAGAGCAGCGGAACGTTTCAGGTAGTGACCACTATTCTAAAGATACTGCCGCTGTTGTTTATTATTGTGCTGGGTTTTACCAATATGCAGCCGGACATTTTGCCACCAGTGAACCCCACCGAGTTACATCCTTTTGCTTTGTTAGCCACGGTAACGACACTGGTAATGTGGTCTTTTATTGGGATAGAAACCGCCACAGTGCCGACCGATAATATGGTCGAGCCTGAGAAATTGATTCCGCGTATTCTCATCGCTTCAGTGTTAACGATTCTGATAATTTATTTCTTGGTGAGTTTAGCGGTGGCGCTGGTGGTGCCAGCGTCTGAGTTGGTTGGATCAACCGCGCCTTTTGCACTGGCTGCAACAAAAGTAATGGGCCCAGTTGGCGGCGCTATTATTACTGTCGGCGCATTGATATCGACACTGGGCTCTTTAAATGCAAACACACTAACAGCGGGTCAAGTGCCACTGGCCGCCGCTAAGGACCATTTGTTGCCGGTTAAGTTTTTAACGCTGAGTCAGTCTGGCACGCCGATTTTTTCCTTCCTAGTGTCCGGTGGTTTCGTCTCATTGTTACTAGTGCTCAACTACACCAAAGGTTTAGTCGCAGCCTTTACCTTTATGGCCATGCTATCAACCTTGTCAACGCTAATGGCTTATGCATTTTGCGCGGTTGCCGAATTTTACTTCCTCAAGAATGACCGAGCAGGGCCCGAGCGAACCAGAGCAATCTTGCTATCAGGTGCCGCTTTTTTGTATTCCTTTTTTGCCATCTGGGGTGCCGGTTCAGAAATCGTATTTTACTCCTTTATGCTAATCATCATTGGCATGCCCTTTTATGCACTTGTCCGAGAAGACGTTAGAGACCAATAGTATGAGTCAATTCAATGAATATTCTGCCCTTGGGCAGGTTGCAGTACGCACGCCAAAAAATGCCTTTGTAAATCAACAAAAACTGACCACCGAATGGGAGTCTCTGCGTTTTCATGCCATGCCAGATATGGAAGAAGCGCATAGGGAATTTGATCAATTCCGTAAAATTCTTTTAGGCTGCGGTGCAGAGGTTATTGATCTTCCCGCTGCAGATGAACTAACCATCGACAGTATTTATCCACGTGACAGTATTCTTATATGCCCACGAGGACTGATCATTTGTAATATGGGCCGAGCAACACGAACCCCAGAAGCAAGAATCAACGCTGGTTGCTATGAATCCTACGGCCATCAAATTGTTGGCGAGATTGTCGCTCCGGGTACTTTGGAGGGGGGAGATTTTATCTGGATTGATAAGCATCATGCGGCAGTAGGGCTTGGGCCGAGAACTAACCGAGAAGGCATTCGTCAACTACAGGCAATATTAGGTGATGAGGTAGATTTACATGTGGTAGAGCTACCAGATCCGGAACATCCCGATGACGTACTGCACCTGATGTCGATTATTTCGCCTATAGATAAGAATTTAGCGCTTATCTATCGGGCTTTTATGCCGGAGAGTTTTATTTTATGGCTGCAGAATTTAGGGATAGACTTTGTTGATGTACCAGAAGAAGAGTATCTTCCCATGGGTTGTAATGTGCTCGCGGTTGGGCCGCGCCAGGTAGTCATGTTAGAGAATTTGCCTGGTGTTAAGAGTGGACTGGAAGCCGCAGGATGTTCGGTGACCACCTATAAAGGGCTAGAAATAAGCCGCAAAGGCGAGGGTGGACCGACCTGTCTGACAAGACCCTTAGTAAGAACATAATGCGCTCTCAAAACGCGCTAGATGGCCTCGACGACCGGCTTTACGCGGTGTATATTTACGTAAACGACAGGACGACTAAACAGAATGCGTAATTGCACTTTAAAAATAATGGCTATCATCGCCTTAGTGCTGACAATGATGTCGTGCACTGACCATTCACCTCAAGAGAACTTCGTGTCCGAGTGGTCCTCCCCTGCGGGTGAAAATTCGGTATCACCAAATTTGAGCCTTGATCTCAATGGAATGCCTATATTGAGTTGGCTAAAGGTTGCGCAGGGCTCAGTTGCATTAGAATATGCACGCTGGCGCGGTGATGGATGGAGTGCGCCAATCATCATTGCCAGCGGCAACAACTGGTTAGTCAATCGTGCTGATTTTCCATCGGTAGTCCAGTTGAATGAATCCCTCTGGGCAGCGCATTGGTTAGTCATGACGGATCCCGCTGTTTTTGCTTATGATGTTTTTGTTAGCTTATCTAGAGACGGAGGTGTTACCTGGGAGCCTTCCTTTAAGCCCCATACTGATGGCACTCTGAGTGAGCATGGCTTCGTCAGCTTCTTCACTGAAGGTGACGATGTAGGCGTCGTATGGCTTGATGGGCGAGAAATGGAAGCCGGTCATGGTCATAAAGAGATGTCGGAGCCGAATCAAGGTGAGCTAAAAGGCATGACCATTAGATCGACCAAAGTCGCCGCAGATGGGTCGATTTTCCAAGAGCAAATAATCGATAATCTGGTTTGTGACTGTTGCCAAACTGATATAGCCCAGTCTAATCAGGGGCCGATTTTAGTATTTCGCAATCGCACTGAAAATGAACGCAGGGATATTTATTTTTCACGCATGACTAATGGTCGTTGGAGTGAATCACAACCAGTTGCCATAGATGATTGGAATATTGCTGGATGCCCTGTCAATGGCCCGTCTGTTGCTGCAAATGGACAGGCAACAGCAGTGGCCTGGTACACCAAGGCAAAGGGCTATGGCGAGGTCAAACTGGCCCTGTCTAAAACGGGTGATGGTTTATTTGGAGCTGCTTTAGAGGTTGAAAGTGGCGACGCCGTATTGGGTCAAGTAGGGTTAGCACCAACACAAAGTGGTGGTTTTTTGGTTAGCTGGATGACGTATATCGAGGGTACTGCTGGCCACCTAAAGCTGCGTCATTTTGATGCTGCAGGGATTGCTGGGCCAACGATTATTACTGAGGAGATTGATTTTACTCGTAAAGCGGGCTTGCCGCAGATGGTCTTATTGGGAGATCTCGCCGTACTTTCTTGGACAGGGGGCGGGGAGTCAGATAAAAAGATTATTGTTGCAACAGCTCAAATAGGAACGACTCAAACACCATAATAATACTAATAGAATATCAGGGTTATCCATTGAAATTGCGTTTTCCATTGTTCATCAAAAAAAATCAAATACTGGCGATCGGGGTGCTTTTATTTGCTCTCACTTCGATTTCTTGTAGTGTCGCAGAAACGTTTAACAATACTGATCCAACTGTTGTACCTAAAGGATTAGGTGAGGTTATTGAATGGCGGATGACTAAAGACCCATCACCAGAAAGAGTCGCTATAGAGCTCTCCGATGAGTGGCGTAATCTTGATGCTAAATCAACCCACTACGCCGTTTGGATTGGCCATGCTACCTATCTTATTAACAATGGCGATATCACGATTCTTACCGATCCAATTTTTTCAGAGCGCGCGTCCCCAGTTGGCTGGGCGGGTCCAGAGCGGCTTATTCCTCCGGCCATTGAACTTGAGCAATTACCCACGGTTGATGCCGTGGTTATAAGTCACAATCACTATGACCATCTTGATCTTCCTAGCTTAAAAGCGTTGCAGAAGACCAACCCTGAAATGGTGATCTTTGTGCCACAAGGTGACAAAGATTTATTAGATTCTCAGGGTTTGAGTAATGTGTCTGAATTTAGATGGTGGGAAAATGAGCGTGTTAAGCAAACGGAATTTACCTTTACGCCTGTGCAGCATTGGTCGGGTCGAGGTATAACGGGTCGTAACAGCAGTTTGTGGGGCGCTTGGTTCATGAAAACGCCCAATCTATCGCTCTACCATGCCGGTGATACGGGTTACTCTGAGGACTTTACGATGACACGAGAGCGAATGGGTGCGCCTGACGTCGCTTTCATACCGATTGGTGCTTACAAGCCTCGATGGTTTATGAAAAACCAACATGTGAACCCAGCTGAGGCTGTTCAAGTGGCTCTGGATTTACAAGTGCCGCGATCATTTGGTATGCATTGGGGAACATTTATATTAACTGATGAAGCGATTGAAGAACCACGCAAGGTACTTGCTGAAGAATTACGGGCTCAAAAATTGGCAACTGACTTTTTTGTCGCGCCAACACCAGGATCGATAATTTCATTAACTAACTAAGAGAGTTTAAAGGCCGATGTCAAAAGAACTAATTTCCGGATACTGTGATCCTCGCTTTGCGAGCGTTGCCGATATTTTCAGGCAATCATTTGAGTCAAAGTTTGAGGTTGGAGCTTCTTTTGCAGTAGAGGTTGAGGGTAAGCAGGTGATCAATCTTTGGGGAGGTCATCAAGATGCTAAAAGATCTAAATTATGGCAAGAACACACTATCGTCAATGTGTTTTCTGTTACCAAGGGTGTCACTGCCATCTGTGCAGCTAAGTTGATTGAACAAGGTCGGTTGGACTTGCATCAAAAGGTATCTCACTACTGGCCCGAATATGGCTGTAATGGCAAAGAAAATACAACGGTTTTAGAGATTTTAACCCATAGAGCTGCCATGTTTGGATTTCAAGGTGACATTCCGGTAAATGAGTGGCGCAATTGGGAGAAATTCATCGGCCTACTGGGTAGTCAGGCGCCATTTGCAGAGCCAGGATCAATGCAGGGTTACCATGCCTTGACGTTTGGTTGGCTCGTGGGCGAGCTCATTCGTCGTATCGACGGGCGTTCTGTTGGGACCTATTTTAAAGAAGAAATAGCCCAGCCATTGGATCTTGATTTCGTAATTGGTCTAGGTGAAAGCGATTTGTTGAGATGCGCAGACATGTTGATGCTAGAGGATTTACCGTCGTTATCGCAGCTCAATGTACTCAAATATGTTCCGAATATTCTATTATCCAAATCACTCAAAAGCATGAAGATAGCGGCTCTACGAAATTACAGTTCCATCGCTTTTGATGGTCGTGCGATGGATAATCCTAATTTCGCGAACACTGATGAGTGGCGGAAGGCGGAAATCCCCGCCGCAAATGGCCATGGTGTTGCTTCAAGTTTAGCAAAACTCTACGGAATATTGAGCACTGGCGGCAGCAGAGATGGTGTAAGAATACTTAAGCCAGAGACTATTGATTTACTGCGGCAAATACATTCAGGTGGCCCTGATTTGGTGCTTTTCGGTCTTCCTTATAAGTTTGGTCTGGGGCACATGGTTAATGCGCCATTTAGTCCAATTGGAGCCAAAAACAATAAAAATATGTTTGGCCATACCGGTATTGGCGGCGCTGTTGTCTTCGGTGATGTTGAGAAAAAAATTGGGTTTTCGTACTTTAGTAATCAGCAGCACAAAGATTTGAAATTGTATGAAACATCTAACAAGCTAGCGAAGGCACTATATTCTATTGTGTAAATTAAATGCCTATTAAAAAATGGTTAGGGCGTTTACTTTAGGTGTTCTAAGAACCAATCTTGGGCCGCTTTGAGTGCTTGCTCATAACCGTCACCGCGGTAGAGATCATAGTGCTTGCCTTCAATCACTTTGTAGTTTGTTGCGATGCGTCCTTTGAGTGATTGGTGCAAGGCTAGGCCGTTGACTCTTCGATCGAACAACTCTTCATTTTCAGCGTCAATAATCAGCGTTGGCGAGCTTACTTTAGGCCAATAGGCGGCAGGATCATAACGTTTCATGGCGATCATGTCTGGGTAACCTCTGAGTCCTGGGCTGGCTGATTCTGGCCCCGGATACGGCGTAATTTCGCCGCGGGCACGCTGAGTTTCCCAGGCTGAAACCATACCCTCAGGTATCTGCCCGAAAGTTGCTTGGTTATTAACAGGCGCCATCTGAGTCACTAATGCTTTGACACGGCGGTCATTGGCGGCGGTTACCACCGCAAGGCTGCCACCAAAGCTAGTACCCCATACGCCAATATTGTTCGCTTGCAGATTGGGTTCGGCAACAAACCATGAGAGAGCGGCGCGAGCATCATCGAGCATTTTGAACGGGTTCACTATAGAGCGTATGTGCTGCCCTGGGACATCAACATTAGCCACTGAATTCACCGGTGGTAAGGTAGTTTCAGCAACAAAAAAACCGTCACTCTCCCCCCAACTACGCAAGTCGAATGTCATCACCACAAAGCCCAATTTCGCAAAGTGGGGCGCATAATTTTTATTGAGATTACCCCTGTGGCCTCCCCAACCATGAATCAGTAATATCCCCGGAAGTTTTTCTTCTAATGCAATATCCTTGGGTGTGAAGACAGTTCCTTGCAAGCGCGAACCGTCGCTCCAAAACGTGATTGTCTTTTGGTCTATGCCGACTTCATCTGAAAAGGACAGGGGAGAAAGGAGAAAAGTTAGGGCAATGACATGGATTAAGCTGCGTACTATTGAGCGCTTGAATTTCATCAGAATGTCTCTAAGTGAACTTGGATGTGGAGCTATGGTGTTTGGCTCTAAAGGCTATTTTTTAGCACATTTTCAAGTTGAACCAAGGATCCTTCCATACTCTCTTTGACAAAAACTTCTAGTTCGATTGGCTCAATCTTAGCCTCCCAGAGGAGACGGCAACCGCCATCACTCTCAACAATGTGCATGCTGGCATGATGTGATTTAAGTGCGCCTGGGGATTCAAAGCATGAGTACTCTATTCGTCTAGATGAATCATCTTTTAATAAGATACGCTCTTTAATCGCGCCTGCACCCGGCAGAATCAGCGACCTGACTTCACCGTCAAAATGACAGCTCTCTACCCCAGGCACCCAATCGACACGATCTGGTGTGCCCAGAATGGCCCATACTTGATCTGCGGAGAAGGCGAGTAAATGATTGAATTTAATACTGATAGCGACACCTTAGACGTTGTGTGGAATATGCATAATACTACTTTATTTATCAGATCTAAAAGCAAAAAGAAGATGTACCTGCATTAAATTGTCATTAATCTAGACATCGTCTCATAGCGTGGACGAGCACTCTGCCCACTCAGTATTTTGCTGATTGTCGGCTGCGGTATTCCGGTTAAATGTGATAGTTCTGACTGATTTGTATTCCTAAGGTCAATTACTGTTTGTATTACGGAACTAGGTTCAGTATTAGTGGGCGGCTTAGACCCTGAGTTCAAACTCGTTAAGTACGCATTAATTTTAAGTAGCGTCGAATAGCTGGGAAACTTGGTTTTTTTAGATAAAATTCTACTAATTGTAGATTGACTGAGATTAGTAGCTTCGGCTAAACCTGACTGGTTAACATCAAAGGCTATTGCCATGTTTATAATTCTCTGCTGTAACATTTTTAGCGCCTGAGTAGTGGGAACAACTAATATAATAACGTTAAGAGATTATTTTAAAACTGTTCTGCATGGCAGGCTGTTCTAGAGTGCAGTGCGAACCGCTTTTGTATTGGACAAACTATGACCCTCCATACTAAGTGGTATGACTTTTTAAGGTTTTATTGGCAGATCGTGAAGGTAGACAATCTTTGCCACTCCAGTATTGTCAGGCTAATCATTGATTGCATTGAACTTATGGCTAATACTCAAAGTGAGGTAGGGTAATATTTCAGCAGGTTAGTCGACTTTTGGAGGCGAATAAATGCTTTTGTTAGCGGTTTATGTGAGTTTGGCTTTAACCGTTTCTTTTTTGTGCTCTTTACTTGAGGCAACGCTGCTCTCTTTGACTCCCACTTATTTAGTCAGTCTCGAGAGCAAGCGTCCAAAACTGGCGGCCTTATGGGTAAGTTTTAAATCAGATATTGATAAGCCTTTGGCGGCCATTTTATCTTTGAACACTATTGCTCACACAGTTGGTGCGGCTGGAGCTGGAGCACAAGCTACAAAGTTATTTGGTGAGGTATACTTCGGTGTGATCTCTGGGGTATTAACCTTGCTGATCCTTGTATTCTCAGAGATTATTCCAAAAACTTTAGGCGCGCGATATTGCAGGCAGCTAGCGCCGACATGTGGTTACATTTTGCGGTGGGTGCAGTGGTCTATGTTCCCATTGGTAAAGATTGCAAAGGTCTTAACTGGTTGGATGGCGCCAAAAAATGAGGGCCCAAGCTTGTCGAGAGATGATTTTCTCGCGCTGGCAAAAGTGGGCCGAAAAGAAGGTGTAGTTGGTGCAGATGAGGCTCGCGCCATAGGTGCGCTTTTGACATTCCGCGGGTTATCAGCAAAAGATATTATTACTCCGCGCACGGTGATGGCGACGCTGCCGGCCATCCAAAAGGTAGGCGAGGTTTTGGCAACGGATCCCTCATTTAAATTTTCGCGAATTCCCATCTACCAAGACCATGATGATGATATTGTGGGTTTTGTGCGCAAAGATGACATCTACAAAGAGATTGCTGAAGGCCGGTTGGATACATCTCTTGCAAGTATCAAACGTGATTTACTGACTGTTTTGGATGTCAAAGCTTTGCCTGATGTAATGCAAATAATGGCGAATATGCGGATTTCAATGTGCTTGGTTGTTAATGAGTATGGCGATCCATTGGGCATCGCAACGATGGAGGATCTTTTAGAAACCATGCTCGGTATTGAGATCGTAGATGAGTCAGATATCCATGTTGACATGCAAGAGCGCGCTCGAGAACTTTGGCGATTACGTGCTAGTACAGCCAGATCAGCTGGTGATATTGAAAAATAGCATCCAAGAACATGCCGAGACTAGAAATCCTTTTTATAGAACAGAATGTAACCTGAAATTAATCTTAAGAAATTTAAATATCTCAGATACAAAAAAACCCCTGTAAAAACAGAGGTTTAATTTTTGCTTATGGCGGACCGGACGGGACTCGAACCCGCGACCTCCGGCGTGACAGGCCGGCATTCTAACCAGCTGAACTACCGGTCCGTGAAAGCAATTTCTCTAATGGTGGGTGGTACAGGGATTGAACCTGTGACCCTCGCCTTGTAAGGGCGATGCTCTACCAGCTGAGCTAACCACCCCTCTAGAGAGTGCCGCATTCTACCGAACTGTAGGACACTGTCAAACATTTTCTCAGCCTATATACATATCTCTTCCGCAGCTCTAAAATAAGGCCCTCACCAACGATAATTTATTGATCATAAATGCAAATTTATAAAGAGTTTAGTATTGAGGCGGCCCACCGTCTGCCAAACGTCCCAGAAGGGCACAAATGTGCGCGTTTACACGGCCATTCTTTTCAGGTGGCAATCTATGTGGAAGGGCCTGTTGGCGAGACCAGCGGCTGGATAATGGACTTTGGCGATATTAAGGCAGCCTTTGCACCAATCTATGATCAGCTTGATCATCATTATCTCAATGATGTGAAAGGATTAGAAAACCCTACCAGTGAAAATCTCGCTTTGTGGATTTGGCAAAAGCTAAAGCCGCAGTTACCTCTATTAAGTGCCATTGAAATCAAAGAAACTTGCACTAGCGGCTGCGTCTACCGTGGCGAAAGCTAGATATTAGTTTGTGCTTTATCGGTTTTAATCCGTTCCCAAACCAATGCCAGCAGCATAATCGACACGGGGATTAGGCACAGCAGAGCCATTTGTTGCCAGCCGATGAGTTGCAGTGCCCATCCGGCTGATAGTGCAGCAATTGCCTGAAACGAAAAGACCGTAAGATCATTGATGCTCTGCGCTTTAAATCGATCTTCTTCCTGGTGAGTGCTTGGAAGCAGGGTCGTTCCAGCGGTGAATAAAAAGTTCCAGCCAACCCCCAGTAGTACTAACTGCATCCAGAAGCCCTGTGTACTGTTGTCAGAATAACCGACTGCAATGGCAATACAGTAGGAGATTAACCCCAGGAGCATCATCCCTCTGAGGCCGGCATAGCGGGCTAAAACAGGGGCGAAGAACGAGGGTAGAAACATCGCCGCGATATGGCTTTGAATGACCCATTTAGTATCGACCAGGGAATGGCCGTGGACTTCATGCATGCTAAGCGGCGTACCGGTCATGATAAAAGACATGACAATGTAGGCGACAGCACCACTGGCTAGCGCGAGGCAAAAAGTTGGATTTAAGAAGAGCTGGTTGGCGGCTATTTTTGGTTTTACTTCAGGCGCTACTGGCATTGATTCTGGTTTGTAAAAAGTTAACATTGCGGCAGAGATTACAATGCAGAGTGCTGCCATTAGAAATGAACCCTGATAAGCCGTTACAAAAAGATCTTTGCCTATTAGTGCTATTTCTGGGCCGACAAAGGCCGCAATGATGCCGCTTCCCATAAACATTGATGCGGCAGTTGTTCTATCTTCTATTCCAACAGACTCCATGGCTGCGAATCTACTTTGAAGGAGCGTTGCATTAAAGGAGCCAAGTATAAAAGACGCAATGCAGAATAATGTGAAACTGGCAATATGCAATGCAGTCATAGCAAGGATGCAGACCATAATGCCAACCGCTAAAAACAGATAAATGCCTGTCTTTCTTCCGAAGTGCTGCATGGTGCGACTCACCGGGATGACACTGCAGGCTGTCCCCAAAATCATCAGTGCAATGGGTGCGGTAGACCAGTCAGGAGAGGGAGCCAAGCGACTGCCGGCCAGAGTGCCGGCTAAATGCATTAGCGGCAACGTTGAACCTGCTACGGCATTACTTAAGCTTAACACCCAGGCATTTTTAAACGTTTTGGAAAAGATGGTACTCATCAAAAACTCTCTTATTGGAGTAGCTGTAAAACCCGAATGTCACCTTTGGCAACGTAATCATAATCGAATTATTGGTGTTGTGCGGTACCTTTATGCGAGTGAACGTCTAGAAGTCCTGTACAATCGCATTCTCTAAAAATATATTTTTCTTTATTTGGTTTATTCCTATGGTCACAGTCGGCAAATTCAATCAACTTCAAGTTGTTAAGCAGGTAGATTTTGGTGTCTATCTCGATGGCGATCACTTGGATACTATTTTACTGCCAAAGCGCTATGTGCCAGAAGGGTGTGAAGTAGGGGACTGGTTGAGCGTCTTTTTATATTTTGACTCCGATGATTTGCTGATTGCCACTACCGAGAAGCCCAAGGTTGAGGTCGGGAATTGCGAAATGTTGACCGTTGTTGACATCAACCATGCTGGTGCATTTATGGACTGGGGGCTGCCCAAAGACTTGTTAGTACCCTATAACGAGCAGCAGAAGCCCATGGAAGTGGGGTACTCTTATGTTGTGCATGTTTATCATGATGAGCAGTCCGATCGCATAGCGGCCTCAACCAAGCTAAGCCATCATCTAGATGAGCACCCTGTGTGGCTAAAACCACAACAAAGCGTCAGTTTACAAATTGCGGGACGAACTGAGCTGGGTTACAAAGCTGTTATCGATAATAAATATTTAGGGCTGCTTTTTCGTGTAGATGCTTATCGCCCGCTTAAGATAGGCGAGAAGCTTCCAGGGTTCGTTAAATCGATTCGTCCAGATGGAAAAGTTGATTTACTAATATCCCAAGCCACACTGCAAGGAGATCATGATCTCTCTCAGCAGATCGTTCAGTATTTAACGCAGCAAGGCGGGTCTTCCTCGTTGACTGACAAGAGCGACCCGCAAGAAATATACAGAACCTTTAAAGTGTCTAAGAAAAAATATAAGCAGGCATTAGGTAATCTGTATAAAAGTAAGACTATTTCGATAACTTCAGGAAAAATTGAGTTAGTTGACCCCTCATAAGGGCCGAGTGGGAAAATTTTATTAAAAATGTTTAGTTTAAAAGTTAGAGCTATTTTCGGCCAAGGCTTATTCACAAATCATTTAAATATAAACGCTGTAGGCCACTACCTATGAGGTCTAGTGAAATTCAGGCTTTAATTAATAACAAAATCTAATCAATCAATTTAATTTATTAATTTGTCTGAGGCGTATTTGTGGGGGACGATCTGGGGGCATTAGCTGAAAACAAGGCTATTTTAATGTTAGACTGACTCATGTGAGATCCCAGTTTGTGGGGTTTCATGTAGTTTTTTTTATTATTTACCGGGGAGAAACATATGTTTCATAAGACAAAAGTAAACCGCGCAGTGGCAACGGTTATTGCTGCAGGTATTGCGGCAACAGGCTCAAGTTTAGTCGCTGCTGCTGGAATTGAAGAGGTTATTGTTACAGCAACCAAGACGTCTGCAAGCACTCAAGACATCCCAGTGGCAGTGTCTGCAATCACTTCAGAAAAATTGGACCAGATGGGCATTTCCAATTTTGAAGACTATCTTATCCAACTACCTGGCGTAACCGCTGGTGGTAGTGGCCCAGGACAAAACACTATTTACATTCGAGGTGTCGCATCAACTACACCTGCTATTTCAATCGCTGGTGTTGCTGGTCTTGCTCCGAACGTTGCATTTTATCTTGATGAGCAGCCTTTGGCGCAGCCAGGCCGTAATCTTGATGTTTACGCAGCTGATTTAAATCGAGTAGAGGTTCTTGCTGGCCCACAGGGTACGCTTTTTGGAGCGAGTTCACAGGCAGGTACGGTTCGTTTAATTACCAATAAGCCTGATCCTTCTGAAGCCTACGGTAAGTTGAAAGTTGGATTCTCCACGATGAACGAAGGTGGCACCAACAACAACTTCGAGGCAATGTATAACTTACCTGTTAGCGATAATATTACTATTCGTGGTGTTGTTTATAGCGATGACAAGGGTGGTTACATCGATAACGTCCATGGCACGCGGACTGTACAAGAAAGTGCTCGCTTCCGTGTTGAAGGATTTATGCGCAGTAACGGAGTTGCTGTTAGTGCAAACCGTACTGGTTTCCAAGCAGCTCCGGGAAACACCCACTATGATCCAGCTGGTGATGCTGATGGCAATGGCTATGTTGATATGCCCGGCGTTACCTTTGAGGCCGCTGACAACACTAATCTAGTCGAAGACGATCACAATACGAGCCAGTACACGGGCGCTCGATTAAGTGCGTTGATTAACCTTTCAGATGACTGGGATTTATTGTTAGCGCATACGACTCAAGAATTAGATGCAGATGGTGTTTTCTTCTCTGACCCTAATTTAGGTGACCTTGAAGTTCAAAGTTACAATGATGATTCCCTTACCGATGAGTTTGATAATACAAGCTGGACATTAACAGGCCGTATTGCCGGATTAGATGTTGTCTACACAGGTGCATACACTGAGCGTACCGCAGATCAAAATATTGGCTACTCAGACTATATGTTTGTTGGTCAGTACTTGCCGTACTACATTTGTGATCAGACGGTTACGTATACCTATGGTGGCGCTCCGACAGGAACCTGTTATGCCCCGGATATGAGCGCTCCAAGTCACTCTGAAACTGAAGTCTCTACTCACGAAATCCGTTTCACTACTGACCAAGACAAGAGCACTCGTCTTACAGGTGGTGCATTCTTTAGTGAGACTACTTTGGAAGAGCGAGTCAGCTTTACCTACCCAGGTAGTATTAAGGCCCAGGGTTGGGTTCTTGCCAATGGTCCTGGATTCTCGGGTAATAACTTATCGTATCAAGACGGATTTCTTTCGACGAACGCTCCTTTCGCTCCCGGTGAAATTTTCCGTAACGATATTCAACGAACTGATGAGCAATACGGTATATTCGGTGAGTTGAGCTATGATATCAGTGATACTCTATCGGTAACCTTAGGCGCTCGTTACTACGATATCGAAGTTGATTTCGATGGTAGTGCTAATGGTTCGTTCTATAACTTTTACGGCGTAGATTCTGCTGATGCACAGGTGTTTGGCACTAACATTGCTGATCTTTATGATGGTGATGGAATCTATCAAGGGGTCGCTAAAGAGGGGGTTCCTGATAAGGCAACTGACGACGGTACAATTTTCAAAGCCACTGTGGCCTATACACCCACTGAAGATATGATGCTATACGCCACAATCTCTGAAGGTTATCGAGCAGGTTTCTTGAACCGTCCAGGTGGTTATACAAGCAGAGACGGACTTTATACAGTACCTTACGAGTTCGGTTCAGATGACATGACTAACTATGAGTTTGGTTGGAAGACTGACTTGATGGACGGTCAGATGCGCTTCAATGGTAGTGTGTTCTTGGCACAGATCGGTGGTTTGCAAACCACTATCTTTGATCCAAGCATCGCTAACTTGTTCTTCTCTGATAACGCAGCAGATGCTGAAGTTAAGGGCATAGAGGTTGACTTGATTTGGGCGCCTGAGAGTGTTGAAGGGCTAACCGTTAGTGCTGGACTCTCTGTGCTTGATACTGAAATCACTAAAACGTTAACAACTTCGAAAGATGTTGTTGCTGGTGATTCTCTAGCATTTGCTCCAGAGTTACAGGGTAATGTGCAGGCGCGTTATGAGTGGCAGACAGACTCAGGAATGACTGCTCACATCATGCCTCACTTGGCGCATTCAGCAGAGTCTTACAGTGACATTATCCGTATCAACCGCGATCGTATTCACGGATGGACGATGATGGGTATAACCGCAGGTGTTACAACTGACACTTGGGGTGCTGAAATGTACATTGATAACCTGACTGATGAGCGTGCTGAATTGGCGCGTAACTACATCAATGATAGAGAGCGTGTTTCATATGCTAGACCTCGTACTATGGGTGTGCGTATGACCTACAATTTCTAAACATTATGAAGTAGTTGTAAAGCTAGACAATAATGCCCCTCTTGAGGGGCATTATTTTTATAGGGCGAGTTAAATTGTGAGGTAATTGATGTCAGAAACATCTCTAGTTGAAGCAGGTCTGCATGATGCCAAGCAACTTATGCAAGCGGGCAAGTTTGTTGAGGCCGAAAACCACTTGCTAACACTGCTTGTGAATGCTCCAAAACAAGGTGATGCGCTTTATATGATGGCAGTATGCCTGCGCTATCAAAAAAAATATCCAGAGGCGTTGGAAATACTCAGAAAACTGCGGCTACTGGTTCCTGACCATAGCCGAGCCTATCAAGAAATAGGCCATGTTTATCGCGCAATGAATCAGGTCGATGCAGCGCTAAACGCTTATAGCCAAGCAACACTTATTAATCCCGCCTTGGAAGCAAGCTTTCGCTCTCAAATAGATATTTTACGTATCATTGGCCGTTCTGATTTGGCGGCTCGATTAGCAGACTTAGAACGACAATTGAAGGAATTACAGGCAATGCCGCCGCCCCTGGTTGCGGTAACCGACCTCATCTCTCAAGGAAAGCTGGTTAAAGCAGAAAAGCTATGTAAAGCATTTATGCAGAAAAATCCTAGGCACATTGAAGGTATGCGCCTATTGGCCGATATTGGTGTGCGACTGGGTGTTCTAGAGGACGCAGAGTTTCTTTTAGAGAGTGCGGTAGAGTTCTCTCCTCAAAGTACAAAAGCGCGGATGGATTACATCCAAGTGTTACGAAAACAGCAAAAATATAATGAGGCGTTGTCTCATGCTAAAATTTTAATTCAGCAGGATCCTAAAAACCCTCAATTTCAGTCGGTTTTCGCCGTCGAATCGATGCAGTCTGGCGATTATGACACCGCACTTGCGACTTTTGATTCTATTTTAGAAATATTGCCCGAAGAGCCCGTTACCCTAACATCGCGGGGCAATGCACTAAAAACACAAGGCAATAAAGAGCAGGCTATTGATTCTTACAGACGTGCGATTAAAAAATATCCGGCACACGGTGAGGCTTATTATTCGTTGGCTAATTTAAAGTTATTTAGCTTTACTGATAAAGAAATCGAAGCGATGGAGTCTCAAGAACACAATCCTGGGATATCCTATATGGCTCGGATTTACCTAGATTTTGCTTTGGGTAAAGCCTACGAAGATAGGGGTGATTACAACAAAGCTTTTTCTTATTATGAAAGTGGAAACTCCTTTAAAAGGTCGCAGAGTCGCTATAAATCTGAAGATATAACCGCTGAATTTCATGCTCAGATGGACGTGTTTAGTGAAAGTTTTGTTGAGGCTAATCGCGGTTCAGGAACAAAGGCCGCAGATCCAATTTTCATTGTTGGGCTTCCTCGATCGGGATCAACGCTGCTAGAACAAATATTAGCATCACATAGTCAGGTAGACGGTACTATGGAGCTACCCAATATTCTGTCACTGGCTCAAAAGCTTCGCCGTGGTGAGGTGTTGAGTGGGACGAGCCACTATCCATCAGTCCTTAAAACTATGGACTCAGATACTCTTGAGGGATTTGGTGAGACTTATATTAATGACACTCGAGTCCATAGGGGAAAGGCTCCATTTTTCATCGATAAAATGCCAAATAACTTTAGGCATATAGGTTTAATTAGCCTAATACTGCCTAATGCTAAAATTATTGATGCCCGACGGCATCCCATGGGCTGCTGCTTTAGTGCCTTTAAGCAATTATTTCATGAGGGGCAAGAATTTAGTTACGGTCTGGATGAGGTTGGCACTTATTACAAAGACTACGTTGAGTTAATGGATCATTGGGATAAGGTACTTCCCGGTAAAGTCTTGCGCGTCCAGTATGAAGATGTGGTTGCAGATCTAGATACACAGGTGCGACGGATTCTTGATTATTGTGGTCTAGACTTTGAAGACAGCTGTATTAGTTTTCACGAGACTGAGCGCTCTGTGCGTACACCCAGTTCAGAGCAAGTCCGGCAACCCATTTACCAAAGTGGCGTTGATCAATGGAAAAATTTTGAAGCGAATCTTGAACCCCTAAAAAAAGCGCTGGGTCCTGTATTGAAACGTTACCCGATTCAATAATGATCCATTCAGCCCAGCAGGAGTGACACCATGACCGACTTAGTAATGACCGAAATGGAAATACAGCAATTAGTTAGTGATTGCCTAATGGCTAATGGTTGTAATAGTGAAAATGCCGCCGCTTTGGGCCGCACGATTAGCGCCGCTGAACGCGATGGTAGTGCGTCGCATGGTTTGTTCCGTATGCCCGGCTATATTGCGTCATTACGCAGTGGAAAAGTTGATGGCTGTGCTGAGCCGACAGTAGAAAGAATTTCTCCCTCTGTAGTCAGAGTAGACGGCAAGCGGGGTTATGCGCCTCTTGCTTTAGAAAAAGGCCGTGAGGCACTCATTGACACGGCGCGCGAGAATGGTATTGCTGCTATGGCATTGGTTAATGTCCATCACTTTGCCTCTCTCTGGGTTGAAGTAGAGCCCATTGCAGAGGCGGGTTTGGTAGCAATGGCTTTTACTACCTATAAGCCTGCGGTGGTGCCTGCGGGCGCTAAGAAGCCTTTGTTTGGTACTAACCCTATGTGTTTTGGCTGGCCCAGGGGCGATCAACCGCCATTGGTATTTGACCAGGCTTCAGCGTCGATGGCACGCGGTGAAGTAATGATTGCGGCACGTGATGGCCACCCGGTGCCTATGGGTACAGGCGTCGATGCTGAAGGCTCGCTAACCACGGATGCGCAAAAGATTATTGATGGTGGCGCGTTACTGCCTTTTGGCGGACATAAGGGTTCTACCATTGCGATGATGATTGAGTTGCTGGTGGCAGGTCTTACTGGAATGGATTTCAGCTATGAAGCTCAGGTCAACGATAACAATGATGGCGGCCCACCAAATGGTGGTGAGTTTATGTTAGCTATTGATCCCAATAAGTTTGGTGATGCTGATAATTGGTTGCAGCACTCAGAAGAATTTATTGCGCGTTTAGCCTCAATGGAAGGTGCGCATATTCCGGGTAACCGACGTTACGCCAACCGAGCTAGGCATTTGGTTGATGGGATTTCTATTAAAGAATCTGTTTATGACAGCTGTATTGAATTTACCAAGGGCGTTAAATAGCTCTTTTTAGTGGCTTAATTTACTCTGGGTCAGGCTCATGGGGCGGTGACAGTCCGAGCGCTTCTATTTGGGAGGGCATTTCATTAATAATAGTCTCAATCATGGCTTCAGCGGCTGGGGAAAGAGTCCAGTCATTACGGGTAATAAGATGAATATTGCGGGTCTCCGACGGTTCCAGAGTCCTTGACCGAAGCTCTCCGTCGGTCTTAGGGATCGCGAGGGAGGGCAGAACGCTGATACCTAAGTTAGATCTGAGCATGGCTAACAAAGTAGTAATATTGGGAAAGTCGAACTTTGATTGCCCTAATACCTGACGAGCTAGCATAGTCTTGGTGATCCCCGAGTCCAAAAACGTTTCCCCATGCAGATCGTCCCAGGGTACAGGTGCATCGCTTTCAGATAAATAATGATCCCGATGGAACACGAGTTCTAGCTTGTCGGCAAATAATGGCGTGTATTTCAGAAGACTACTGGGTTGCCATATACTGCCAATACCAAAATCCACCTCGTTGCGCTCAACCTTTTGTTGAACAGCTCTTGCGGTATCATCATTGAGTAATAAGTTGATTCCCGGGAAGTTTGTAGAAAACGTTTTTATGATTGGTGGTAGCAGTTGATTTGCCACAGAGGGCACTATTGCAATGCTAATATTGCCAACTCTTCGTTCAGCCGTGGCCTTCAGATCAGAAATGGCGGCATCAAAATCACGAACTAGACGTTCAGCAACGGGCATGAAGTTTTCTCCTTCAGCAGTCGGCATGACACGGCGTGTGGTTCTCTCCAAGAGTTTTAGTCCAACAAATTCCTCAAGTTGCTTAATAGCTAAAGTGATTGCCGGTTGAGTGCGAGACAGTTCGTCTGCAGCCTTGTTGAAGCTGCCATATCGGGCAACAATAACGAAGGTGCGCAAATGCCGCAGTGTGATGTTTAAATATTTCATAGAATGTGTCCGTGTCGCTCTTACACTAAAAGCTATTCCCGTGACTATGCCATAAATTAATAAACTAATCTTATAAATATATATAAATTTATAAATAGATTTATTATTGAATGGGTTTATCATGGCAACAACGACAGTATTATAAACGCTAGATGGGCGCTTAGACTCGAGGAAAAGAAATGAGCAGTGAAGTGTATAAAAACTATATTAATGGCGAATGGGTTGATGGCTACGACGTTATCAATAATATTAACCCTTCAGATACCAGTGACGTTGTCGGCCATTATGCCAAGGCAAATTCAGGTCACTGCTTAGAGGCGATTGCAGCGGCCAACACGGCCTTTGATAGTTGGTCACAAAGTGGTCTTGAGCAACGGAAAAATATTCTTGATTTTATCGGCGCAGAATTAATTGCTCGCAAAGAGGAAATCGGTGCAGTATTGGCGCGTGAAGAAGGTAAAACACTGGCGGAGGGCGTGGGTGAAGTAGGCCGTTCAGGTCAGTTTTTCCAATATTATGGTGCCGAAGCGCTGCGTTTAATGGGCGAAAATACCGCATCGGTTCGCCCTGGAGTGGATGTAGAAGTACACCGTGAACCCCTGGGCGTGGTGGGTATTGTTACGCCTTGGAATTTTCCCATGGCGGTTGCAGCATGGAAAGTGGCGCCTGCGCTATGTTATGGCAACGCGGTGGTGTTAAAACCGGCGGAGCTGGTGCCTGGCAGCGCTTGGCTACTGGCTGAAATCATCAGTCGTAGTGGTCTTCCTGCCGGTGTGTTTAATCTAGTGATGGGGTCTGGCCGTGAAGTGGGCGAGACACTGTGCACTTCGGCAGACATTCAGGCAGTGACCTTTACAGGATCTGTCGATGTGGGCCGGCATATAGCGCGTAATGCCATTGAGAATATGGCCCGTGTACAACTGGAAATGGGTAGTAAGAATGCATTGGTGGTATTAAACGATGCTGACCTAGAGACGGCTGTTCAGTGTGCTGTTGCCGGTGCTTACTTTGGTACCGGGCAAAAATGTACTGCCTCGTCTCGAATTATTGTTGAGTCAGGAATCCATGACGAGTTTGTCGCTGCAATGACCGATGCTATGAATAATTTGGTGGTTGGTAATTCAATGACGCCGGGTGTGCACATAGGTGCGGTAGTTGATGAGCGACAGCTCAATCAAAACTTAAAGTATATGGAGATTGCTAAACAAGAGGGCGCCCAATTAGTTCAGGGCGGTGAGCGCTTAACTCTAGACACTGAAGGCTACTTTATGTCGCCGGCACTGTTTATAAACACCACTAATCAAATGCAAATTAACCGTGAAGAAGTCTTTGGCCCCATAGCTTGTGTTATTAAAGTTGAGAGTTATGAGGCGGCGTTAGAGGCATCGAACGACTCTGACTTTGGATTGACCTCAGGGATTATTACTACGTCTTTAAAGTATGCGGGTCATTTTAAACGCCACTCCAAGTCTGGTTGTGTAATGGTTAATTTACCCACGGCAGGGACCGACTACCATGTGCCGTTTGGTGGCCGCAAGGCATCAAGTTATGGCCCAAGGGAACAGGGACAGTATGCTCGAGATTTTTACACCATTATAAAGACCAACTACAGCAAACCTTATTAAATAATACCGAAGGGAATGTGAAGGGAGTTTTGAATGCGTAACGATATGCTCATGATTGACGGGCTTCAGTATGTGAACTGGAACCGTCAACTTTTCGAAGAGGCCCAACAAAGTGGTGTTCACACCATTCATGTAACGATTGCCTATTGGGAAAATATCCGTGAGACCCTAGAGAACATTGGGACATGGAACAGACACTTTATCAATCATGCCGATCTCATTATGCCAGTGCGCCAAGCTGCTGATATTCTAGAAGCTAAGCGGGTGGGTAAGGTTGGCATTATATTTGGCTTTCAAAACTGCTCGCCGATCGAAGATGATGTCAAGATGGTTGAAATTTTACATCAGTTAGGCGTGCGAATTATGCAGCTGACCTACAACAATCAGAGTTTTCTGGCGACTGGATGCTACGAAGAGCAAGACGGCGGTATCACTCGATTTGGTCGGCAGGTAATAAAAGAGATGAATCGTGTTGGTATGGTCATTGATATGTCCCATAGCGCCGAAAAATCGACCTTAGAGGCGATTGAAATATCGGAGCGACCGATTGCAATTACTCATGCCAATCCGACGTTTTTCCACAAGGCCTTGCGCAACAAATCTGAAACAGTCATTCGCGCTATCGGTGAATCTGAGGGTATGCTAGGGTTCAGTATGTACCCATTCCATTTAAAAAATGGCTCTGACTGCACCTTGGAAGAATTCTGCCAGATGATTGGCGAAACCGCGGATATGATCGGTATTGATCGTATTGGTATTGGCTCTGATCTCTGTTTGAATTGGGATTATAAAGTACTTGAGTGGATGCGCAGCGGTCGCTGGACGACTAGTGTTGATCATGGCGAAGGCTCCGCAGAAAAACCGTCATGGCCACCACAACCTTCATGGTTTTCCGGCTCAAAGGATTTACATACCATTGCTAAAGGGCTAGCTAATCAGGGTTTTAGCGATGATGATATCGCAAAGGTGATGGGTGAAAACTGGTTGTCGTTTTTTGATAAATCATTCTCACCTAGACTGATAGAATGAGCAAAAATTAGCGTATAAAAAACGGTCTGGCTCGGCTTTAAATGTAGTTTGAGTTGGGGTTGTGAAGACGAGTTGTACCACTATTGCTTTTGCCAGCAGTAGTCTATAGAAGTGGCGAGAAAAATATGCATATACCATCCTCACTGGATCAAGCCGACAGCGGTGTAAACCGACTGCCTATGCGTCCGGCTGGCCAGGTTATGCAGCTGGAACGTCTTGGCAGTTTTCATCAATCACGGCTAAGCTTTATGCGTACTTTGGTCCGTCGTATGGTGGTGGAGAACTGGCAAATCAATAGTCCAGTGTTTGATCTTGATGAGCACGGATATGGCACTGTGGTTTATCAGATAGAGGCCAAGTACGGTACGTTCAGTTATGTGGTGTTTTCCCATTATTTGGATCCTGAGCGTCGCAATGATCGGGTTATTGCTGATCAGTGGGATCTAACCATGGCTCTTTGCGAAGGCACGGTGGATACAAAACAACTCGAATTTTTGCGTAATAATGTCCCTAAGCAGGAGGCTGGTCGAGTAGATTCAAGAGTGTTGGTTTTATCTCGTGCCAACCGCAGTGCTCGACTCTTTGACTATGTGGTTAATGAGTTGGCCGATGGGTGTCAGCCGGATGTTGATGCCATTGCTGATGTCGGCTATCTCTATCGTACCACTGCAGCTTACGGTAGTGGTAAGTTGGGTATGGCGGATTGGGAAAAAGTCTGGACCAAGCATCGAGATTTTGCCCGACCCTTTGCGGCGGAGATGTTTACCTGTTTTATGCTTCGTCACTTCAGTATGCAGCAGGCCGACTATCTAGCCTCTCAGCGTTCGCCAACCAAGGCTGTGGCATTGCATGAAGATATTAAACGCTATATAGGTATTGGTAATTCTACGGGTTTGGGTATGGCGCCATTTTTAATTAATCATCCGCTGTTGATCAATCAGTGGATTGAAATGCGAGAAACCGCCTTGGCCACTGCCGTTGCTACTAGTGAGATCGGCGTTGATCTAGAGACGCTCTTGCGTTTAGACACATCAGTTGAGCGAGTTATTCAGCATTTGAATGAAATCGTCACAGCTGATGAGAGACAAAGTAAGGCTAATATTCAGGTAGCCAAAGAATTACAGTTGCTGCATGTATGGCTGCAAGAGGAGAGTACGGCGCTGGCAATTAGCCATTA
>Ga0209712_10000959_pt1 | contig 24790 bp, 21 predicted proteins | sample ArcOceMetagenome_FD_187443 | JGI IMG/M metagenome (GOLD analysis project Ga0209712, IMG submission 187443) | Marine eukaryotic phytoplankton communities from Arctic Ocean - Arctic Ocean - Greenland ARC118M Metagenome (SPAdes) (version 2) | ecosystem: Environmental > Aquatic > Marine > Oceanic...
AATGTGCAAAAACCCCAGCCCCATTCATTTGGATTAAAAAATTAGGTCAGTTGTGCATGCCATTCATGGGCTCAGCTGTAGCTTGATTTGCTGTGGCTTACTAATAAAGCACCGAAAAGCTAAGTTTAACGGCATGTCAGCAATGATGTTGACTGCCAAGTTTGCTCGGTTGAGTCAGATATCATTTTACTGCGAACGGCTGCAATGAGCTGTGAGCTCTGTCGACATAACACATAGGTTGAATCTTGCAATTTTAAGGTGGCATTGAAGTTTGAGCGAGTACATCTAAAAATCTCTTAACGCTAAGGAGCCAAACATCCCAGTTTAGCTCCCTACCCTCATTTTAGCTTTTTTGCTGTTCAATCCATCTATCAATTTTAGCCTCTAAAATCGGCATAGGTAAGGCACCGTCTATCAATACTTGAGTATGGAATTTTTTCACATCAAATTGTTCACCTAACGCTTCTTGAGCCTTATTTCTGAGCATGCGGATATGTCGTTGACCAACTTTATAACTCACCGCTTGTCCGCCTATGGCGATATAACGTTCTACCTCAGCTTCAATATCAGACAAAGCAAGAGACGAGTTGTCTGTCATAAAATCAATCGCTTGCTGGCGTGTCCAACCAAATGCATGTAACCCCGTGTCCACCACCAAACGCATGGCGCGCAGTTGCTCATCTGATAAACGGCCATACCACATGTATGGATCGGTAAATAAGCCCATTTCTTTACCCAAACTTTCAGCGTACAACGCCCAACCTTCAGCAAACACTGTGTAACCTCCAAATTTACGGAAATCAGGTAAGCTCTCCACTTCTTGTTGGATGGCAATTTGAAAATGGTGACCAGGAGCCGCTTCGTGCACACTCAGGGTTTCCATCAAGTATTTGGGTTGGGCCTTTAAGTTATAAGCATTGATATAAAATATACCAGGCCTAGAACCATCTGGTGCTGGGCTCTGATAGCTTGCTCCTGCAGATGATGCAGCTCGAAAGGCTTCAACCGCCCTGACCACATAGTCAGCCTTGGGGAATACCTCAAACAACAGGGGGACACGACTGTCTATTTTTTCTTTTACCTGGGTATAAGCATCAATCAAGGCTTGCTCTGAATCAAAGAAAAATTGTTCATCTGTACGTAAAAATTCAAAAAAGGCCAGTAAGTCACCTTCAAACTCAACGGTTTCTTTAACCTTAGTCATTTCAGCTAGAATACGTGCCACTTCCTGTTGGCCAAAAGTATGAATTTCGTCAGCGGTTAACGGTAGGGTGGTGTTAGTTTCGATTCGATACTCATACCATGCCTTACCATTAGGTAAGTCGTTTAAACCAAAGGTGTCGCGGCCTTTCGGCAAGTATTCCTCAGACATAAATTGATGCATTCGGGCATAGGCCGGAATAATAGTGCTTTTTATGGTCTCAATGTAATCTTTTGTAATTTGAATTTTGTCAGTATCTGTTATGTTTTCATTTTCTTTAAGGGTTTCTAAGGGCGCGTAAAAGACACTTTGGGTAACGTCTTCTAGCATATGAACCTGTAATTGCGGTAACACACTTTGAATCAGTGGTTTAGGTAACACAATAGACTTTTGGATACCCTCTTCCATGGCCACTATCGCGCTATCCATGTAAGTTGCAAAACCCTGTGCTCTGCTCATAAAGTGACGGTAATCGATTGCTGTATTAAACGGCTGAGCACTTTTACCTGAACCCAATGAAGCAAAATAACTATGAGCACCGCCCATTTGATGAATAGGCACAAGATGTCCGGGAAATTGGGCACCTTTGATGGCAATTTCTCTGTCACGCAAAAATATTTCATAACTGAGTAAATCTTGGCCACTTAGAACTGAAGCGTCGATGCTTTTAATCTTGGCTAAATACTTTTCTTCAAATGCTAAAAAAAGGGCAAGATTTTGTTGGTTAATGGGAGGGCTAAATCGGTCATTGTAGTCGTTTATACCCACGTATGTAGCTGAAACAGGATTCATCTGCATACTTTCATCAAAATAAGCTTGGAACAGTGCATTGGCCTTTTCAGACTCAGATGCACTTATTATTGCACTGCCTTCGTCAATTTTTTGGGTTTGCGCTGTGTTCGACTGATTACAGGCAACCAGCCCAAGTGAAAAAGCAACGGCTAAGGCAAGGTGTTTTTTATTCATTCTCTGTCTCTTTATTCTGATTTTATTAAATGAAATTGGGTCTGACGACCATCTAGATAACTCACACCAGATTGATCAAAGTAAGCGTTTTCTTCAAGCATAATACGGATTTCTTTATTCCACTGGGAGATAAAAGTGGCAGCATTGAGCTCTATAGAATATGCGGTGTTAAGGTGTAGCGGGTAATCACCTTGCACTGGCACGCCACCTTGAGCGTCCCACATGCCTAACGTGGTGCCTGCAGCATGTCCGTGATAACCAATGGGATGAGTATAAATAGAAGGTTTAATCCCTTCCTTGATAGCTTGTTGGCGGGATAGTTTTAACACTTCATTGCCGGTGCGGCCTAACTTGAAGTGTGCGGTAAAAATATCCTGCAGGCGGTTGGCACTGGCTAAAGCTTTTTTCAGATATTCAGGCGCATCGGTTTCACTTGGTTTTAGAACATAAGCATGTTGTTGTTGGTCTGAATGCAGGCGCAAATAGGTCAAACCAAAATCCATATGTAACAAATCACCAGGCATGATGATTTGTGCCTTAGGGCGCTCACTAAATGCTTTTAAGTGATCAAATTTTTCATTGCTTGAACGTTGTAATGAAACAGTGGGGTGAAACCAAGTTTGTAACCTTAAATCTAATACCTTCTCTCTTAACCACCACACTATATCTTCGGTCGTCGTGACACCCGGCTTAACAACTTGAGTTGAAAAAGCTTCAGCTATCACCTGATGACCTAACTCAATCAAATTAGGATAAACCTGCATTTCCATTTTGCTACGTGTTTCTAGCCAAGCTATGCCTAGTTTTTCAGACGACACTAACCGAATATCACTTTGCTTAGCTAAGGTTTGACTAAATTCCTCATACTCTGTGGCGGTGATCCCATCTGTTAATGCAAAATGTTTTGATTTATTAATAGCCACTTTCTTGGGTTGTTTCTGCTTAATTAATTTAACAAGGCTATCCCATTGATTGGGTTGTTTTTCTTTATCCCACGATTTTCTGAATAAGCTGTCCACTGCATATCTTGCAACCGCTAAACGTTCGATGGGTTTACCATCACCGGGGTCAAAAAGCACAAGAATTGTGCGCCTGCGCGCGGATAACCAGTTGGCAGGGAGCATAGTTTTAAGTATGGGATCTTCATTATATTCCCGTGATATCAGCACCCACATATCAATACCTTCGCGGCGCATCAGGCTGGGTAATAAGTGTTGTAACCTATCGTCTAACATCTGATTAATAAGCTGCGCCCGCTCGCGCATGGGCAATACATTGGGAGCAGCCAAACTGCTGGTACAAAACACCAATAACAAACATCCTATTAGCTTATTTTTCATCATACATTTCTTAGTTTCCATTATGAGCACGTCACTTATATTAAGCATATTTGTAGACCAATCTTTCCACCCCTAACTTAATGGAATTATTGGTTAATTTCGAGAACAAGCGTTACAGTGGTTCAAAATAATAAAGAGTACCCCATGAAAAAACACATCTATGTGGCATATACCGGCGGTACCATTGGTATGCGCCCTTCTTCTCAAGGTTTTATTCCTGCAGCAGGTTTTTTATCTAAAACCTTAGCTAATATGCCTGAGTTTCATCGCAGCGAAATGCCTAATTTTACCATCCACGAATATGATAACTTAATTGACTCTTCCGACATGAGTCCGTCTGACTGGCAAAAAATTGCTAATGATATCCAGCAGAACTACCAACAATACGATGCTTTTATTATTCTACATGGCACAGACACTATGGCTTATACTGCTTCTGCGTTGTCTTTTATACTTGAAGACTTGGGAAAACCCGTTATTGTCACAGGCTCGCAAATCCCCCTTGCTCAGCTGCGTTCTGATGGGCAGGTAAACCTACTCAATGCGTTGTACATAGCAGCTAACTATCCTATTGCTGAAGTCACCTTATTTTTCAATAATCAGCTTTTTAGAGGTAATCGTAGCCGCAAACTAGATGCTGATGGATTTAATGCTTTTGATTCACCTAACTTTCCGCCGCTACTCAAAGCAGGTATTAACATTGAGGTTAACAAAAAATTATTGGGTATAGACACCACAAAAAACCTCCATGTTAGTCAAATTGAATCCCAGCCTATTGGTATAGTGACCTTGTACCCCGGCATCAGCACTGATGTGATTAAAAATACCTTACAGCAACCGGTTAAAGCTCTGATTTTACTTAGCTTTGGGGTAGGTAATGCGCCACAGAACGCAAGCTTGCTGAAACAATTATCCATTGCAGATCAACAAGGTATAATTGTTTTAAACTGTACCCAATGTGTGCGTGGCAAAGTCAATATGAATGGTTATGCGAACGGCCATGTATTAAGAGAAGTAGGCGTAGTATCAGGCCAAGACATGACTCCTGAAGCCGCTTTGGCCAAGTTACATTATTTACTCAGCAAAAACATGCCAGCAAACCACATCAAAAGACAATTGATTACCAATTTACGCGGTGAGTTAACGGAATAGGTCAGTGGCTAAGTAAAATTAGCAGCGAGTAAAAAGCAAAGGAAAAAGCGGTTTGGACTGCTTGAGTGTACAAGCTCATATCCGAGTTGACAGTTGGAATTAATAGGTTTTGACTTACCCTGATGGACGGCTATGAGCGAATTGCAGACGGTGGGAGGTTTAGCTTTTTCAACCGTTTAAAAGCCAAGTACGCGCTGCAAGTAGTTATCGAGCACCGCCTCAGATAAGTCTGTTTGAATAAAAGCAGTTCATCATCATAAACAAAAGCCATATTCAAAACTGGTTTGCAAAACAGTCGGAGGCACTTGTTTTGAATTATATAAAAACGGTTGAATAACAGGCGTCAAGTGGACAGTTATCACTCATTCATTGATAAAAAACTAGTGAAATTGAAAACATGAGCTAAAGTATATTTTAAATCTTAAGAAAATGGCGTTTTTTTTTACCAATACTCCTTTTAACTGCATGCTACATAATACATTTATCAGCCAAAGGAAAAGCACCTTGGATGCGAGAGCATAAAAAACTTACTGATAGGAATAAGCTTGTCAGTATTCCAACAACACAAGCCTGTGTAAACAAAGTATAAATCTAATAACTAAAAAAGGATATTTTAATGATTAAATCTACTATGTATATCGCCACAGCCATACTGGCTCTGGGCATTAGTTCTGCCAATGCCCAAACGTTTCATTTCGAATCGAAAAATGATACACCAGTCATGGTAGGGGGCCTCGGACCAGACGGAGGCAATTATGTTGGGAGTTACGTCACCGGCAGCGGAGTCACGACCAACGCTGATAGCAGCAAATTAAAGGCTACAACTAAATGCGTATCTATGATGCAGCCGCCAAATGGGAATATATTTGCTGTGCACGTTGCCTGTGACGTTACGCGCGAAGCGGCCGTATACGGTGTTGCGGCAGGCTGCAACTTCATGAATAAGGAAAAGACCGAGACCAGCTGCGTAGGCGGACTGAAAGGCAAGGCTGGGGAGCTTGAAGGTCGGACCGGTTCCATTACTTGGCACACTAAAAATGGCATTTCAAAGGGCACTGGTCAATGGCACGAGTGATCATCGAATTGGTTATCACTACTGACGATTGATTGATTGATTGATTGATTGATTGATTGATTGATTGATTGATTGATTGATTGATTGATTGATTGATTGATTGATTGATAGTTAAGCAAAGCCGTCAGGGTGATTAGATAACCTGACGGCTTTTTCTATTGTAGGAACTTGATAATCTAGACAAGAATAGCCTTCACATTGGCGTCGGGGGCACAGTCATCTAACTCCCTCGGTACCTATTGTCACTATTCGTAAAGATGCTATCGCGACAGTCAAGTAGCAAGGACGAAAGGGCTTATCTGGCGCTTGCACCACTTTTAAATGGTTAAAGTGTTGATTGACTGTTCTCACAGCGTTATTTAGGTGACAGCGGGTTTTGGCTAATATGATCACGTCATCCATATAGCGGCGATAAAAATAGCGGGTGTCACCCAGCATCTACTCATCTATACCCAAAGCCATTTTCCTTGCAGCTAGGCGGCAAAAATAATTTATCACCACAGAGTACACAGAAGGAAAAATATTTAAGACTGAATAATTTTGTTTCTTGGTGCTCTGTGTGACCTCAGTGGTGAATTTTCTTTTTCTAGCCAAATGCCAAAGCATCGGCGAAGTTAGCCCGCGGCTTGCACAGCCAACGGTAGGCTGTATCGAGTGTGGTGGAGTTGAAGATATCTTTAAGGTTTAGCATGGTGTGGGGTTAGCCCAGTGGCACTCAAATGATTCAGTATTGAAATCTGCGAACTACCGCAATGGTGGCATTACAGACTATCAAAGCCAGTTGTCTCAAGCCTTCGCTAACTACCATTATTGGCACATAGTTCTCTGTCAGATTTGGTACAGTTTTATTATTAATGGTTGTCAAAGTGCTGACTATTCCAGCTTAGGCTTATTTTAATAAGGGGGGGTTATCATTGCACATAGGGCACTGCCCAATGCCACTCCAAGCGGGTAATAAACGCCTTACTATCAACTAGCATCTCTTTACTGTCTAATGTTATTCACACTCCAGACATAAAAAAAGCAAACTCAGAGGTTTGCTTTTTTTGTAGAATTCTAATTATTTGATAATTAAAGTACTACGATGTTCTCAGCTTGAGGACCTTTTTGGCCTTGAGTTACAGTGAACTCAACTTTTTGACCTTCGGCCAACGTTTTAAAGCCAGTACCTGTGATAGCACGGAAGTGAGCAAAAACATCAGGGCCGTTTTCTTGTTGAATGAAACCGAAACCTTTAGACTCGTTAAACCATTTTACTGTACCAGTAGTTGCAGACATAATATTTCCTATATTTTCAAGAGTAATTGAGTCTCCTAAGAGACGTTAGTTGTGCTGAAGTGTGTTGCAATTACTTATGAGCTACGAGACCGGGTACTGCTGTGGAACGTCGAAACAATGTACATAAATATCAAACTTACTTTCAAGCTATCGTAGTATATCTCTAAGATATCGCAGGTCAACAACTATTATTGATAAAACGGGTCAAACAAGGCTAGTTGTTTCAACTAGTTAGTCACAAATTCATCATAAATATGCCTTTATTACTGGATGTAATGAGACTCGAACAACTGTTTATATAACAATCAACCTGCTTAAAGCTTACCCAAACATTGTTGGGGGAAATTTAATCAAACGTCAATATGAAATAGTGGCATGCACTAAAACGTTGTTAATTAAAAACGCTTTGACGAAACAAATACGAGACTCAGGGCGGAAAGAATTGCAGCCACAGCAGCTAAAGTAAATGTTAATTCGGCGCCTTGACCTTGATGCCAAAAATAACCAGCACCATAACCACCTATTGCACCGCCCACACCAAAACCGACACTGATGTAAATAGCCTGCCCCTGACTTTGGAGCTTATTACCAAAATAGTGATGAATAAAATGCATAGACGCAGCATGTGTCATCCCAAAACTAAATGCATGTAATACTTGGCTTAACACCAATATTGCAGGATTGTTTGCATATACCGCTAACAGATACCAGCGCAGTGCAGTGAGTAAAATACTGATCACTAAAATCCACTTTACGCCAAACAACGTAATCAATTTACCTGCTTGTAAAAAGATAACAATCTCAGCCAATACCCCTAATGCAAGGAGCCATCCGGTTGCTTGTCCGCTATAGCCTAAATCAAGAACATACAATGCAAAAAAGCCATAATAAGCACCAAAACTCAGTTGTAATAAACCAGCTGAGAGCAAAAAAGCATAAAACACAGGGGTATTAATTTTATGCCAAATCGATATTTGCTGCTGCTCAATACTTTTTTCTGGTGTTGGCTCTTTAAGAAATAAAGTCACAGTAAATAAGCTGAACAGCACTATCACACCGACATAAATGGGCGCATCGCTAGAAAACACGTCGATCATTTTGCCAGTAAAGATAGTCAGCAAAATAAATCCAATGCTCCCCCATAATCTTATTCTTCCATAATGAGTAGCGTTACCACGTACACAATTTAGAGTTAACCCTTCAATTTGCGGTAATATAGCAGTCCAAAACATCATCATCAGTGCAAGGCTAAGAGTCAGCGCCCAAAAGTCATCAACAAACAACATTAAACAAAACGTACCAAAAGTTAACAATGCACCTAATTGTAATACTTTGAGCGCTCTACCCGATTTATCAGCAAGTACCGCCCACAAGTTTGGCCCGGCTATCCGGGCAAAAGTGATCACCGCAAAAAGCTCGCCAATTTCACTTGATGAAAACCCTCTTCCATCTAGCAAAACACCGAGGTATGGCATCAACACCCCAAACTGCCCAAAATAAAACAGATAGGTTATCGCAAGTAGAATGAAGTTAGAGGTAGAAAATGCAGATTTAGCCAATGAGAAAACTCAATTTGAGTGATAGAAGAGCATCATAACAAACCCAGAAAGACCGTTAAGCCTCTCTAGGCAATAGACGCGACCAAGCGTGGTGCGACCAAGCGCTTAGCCAAGCCCGACCTAGCGAGGCCCGACCTAGCGAGGTGCGACCTAGCGAGGCCCGACTTGCGCAGCAATGATAGGCGTAGCGCTTTTAACATCAGCATTTTGACCGCGATGCCTCAGCAAATGATCCATCACAACCAAAGCCATCATAGCTTCGGCAATAGGCACAGCCCTAATACCCACACAAGGATCATGCCTACCTTTGGTGATTACTTCAGTAGTCTTGCCATGTACGTCTATGGTTTCGCCAGGAACACTGATACTTGAAGTCGGTTTGAGTGCCATATGCACCACTAAATCTTGACCTGTTGATATGCCACCCAGCACGCCACCAGAGCGGTTTGAAGCAAATCCGTCTGGGGTCATTGCATCGCGATGTTCGCTACCTTTTTGTTCGACGGTAGCAAAACCATCGCCCACTTCGACGCCTTTAACCGCATTAATCCCCATCATGGCATGGGCTAAGTCTGCATCTAATCTGTCAAAAATAGGCTCACCCAAACCAACAGGCATATTAGTAGCCACCACTGACACTTTCGCGCCGATGGAATCGCCTTGCTTTTTAAGGTCACGCATATAAGCATCAAGGGCTTCGATCTTGCTCTCATCAGGGCAAAAGAATGGATTGGTGTTAATGAATTTATAATCAATAGTGTCAACTTTAATCGGTCCTAACTGTGACAGATATCCATGAATTTCAACGCCATGTTGTTGTTTGAGATACTTTTTGGCCACACCACCAGCTGCAACACGTATAGCCGTTTCGCGCGCTGAGGAACGGCCACCCCCACGATAATCGCGCAGTCCATATTTTTGCTGGTAGGTATAATCTGCATGACCAGGTCTAAAAGTATCTTTAATTTTTGAATAATCGTTACTTCGCTGGTCGGTGTTGTTGATAAGCAGTCCAATACTAGTACCGGTAGTTTTACCTTCAAACACCCCAGACAAAATTTTCACTTCATCTTCTTCGCGTCTAGCGGTAGTGAAACGTGAGGTGCCAGGTTTGCGCCTGTCCAAGTCACCTTGTAAGTCTTCTTCAGACAACTCTAATCCTGGAGGACAGCCATCGATTATGCCGCCGATAGCAATACCATGGCTTTCGCCAAAAGTGGTGACGGTGAATAGTTTACCAAAGGTGTTACCTGCCATAGTCTTAAAACCCTATTGTCTTAACTACTTATTTATAATGGAAATATATTTAATCTAGTATACATTTAATGTGCTCAGTTTAATGCTCAACTGAGCGCCAGTACTCAATTAATTGATTTTTACTCACAGCAAACACACCATGCCCACCATTTTCAAATTCTACCCATTGAATAGGTAATTCTGGATAACGTGTGAACATATGCACTTCACTGTTACCTACTTCAACAAATAACCAACCATTATCTGTTAAATGGCTTGGAGCCTGGCGTAAAATGTTGTCAACTAGATCTAAACCGTCTTGGCCTGCTGCAAGAGCTAACACTGGCTCGTGATGAAACTCTTGTGGCAAGTCATTCATATCCTCAGCATCTACATAAGGTGGATTACTTACAATCAAATCGTATTTCTGCCCTTGCAAGGCCGACATCAAATCAGACTTAATCGGATAAACTCTATGACTCAATTCATGCTCTGTAATATTCAATTCTGCTACATCAAGCGCATCTTGACTAATATCCACAGCATCCACTTGCGACTCTTCAAATGCATAAGCTAAGGCGATAGCAATACAGCCTCCCCCTGTGCATAAATCTAGTATATGCTGGGGCTCACTATCGCCAAGCCACTCTTCAAAGTGGTTTTGAATCAGTTCTGCAAAGGGTGAGCGAGGGATAAGCACTCGTTCATCCACAAAGAAAGGGAGATCGCAGAACCACGCTTGATTAGTTAAGTAAGGCACCGGAATACGCTCATCAGCACGGCGCTTCACTATTTTTATGATTTTTAACTTTTCGGCTGTGGTTAAGCGACTATGAAATAATTGTTCACCGGTTTGTAACGCCAAGTCTTGATGTAAATGCAATAGCTGCAGAACTAAACTAACCGCTTCATCCCAAGGGTTATCTGTACCATGACCATAAAATAACTCTGCTTGGTTAAAACAACTGACAGACCATCTCACCATATCCAAAATAGTGTGTAAGTCTTCTGCAATCTGTTCGGCGTCTAATTTGGAAAAAGTATCTGTGGTCATGTTATCGCTTAATAAATCTAGGCCCGCGGACCTTGAATACATATTCTCTGCTAGCAAATGTTGTTATACTAATTTTATAGAAGATACGTATTTGTAATGAATGAAAAACACGCCATTTGACCACAGAACCCAAAAAGAAATTGATGAACCTGATCTCTTTAAAAATGAGTTCAAAGATTTAGCGCCAATTAAGCAAGATAAAATACCGCCTCAGCGCTTTTCCATCAAGCAGAATTCGGGACTTACACAAAAAAACAAGATAGATTTAACAAAAATTAAACAAGCAGTCGCTTCATTTGAGTTTTCAGATGGCTTTGAAGGACATTTTGATATCGACCAACCGCTCAAATATGTCAAACATGGAACAGACAGTCATGAGATTAAACGCCTGCGCCGAGGTGATTATCCACCCGATCTTATTCTTGACTTGCACGGAGTTAAAAAAGAAGAAGCCAAACACGAAATTGCGGCGCTCATTCATGTAGCACAAAAAAAGCATGTTTATTGTGTCTCTATCATGCACGGTAAAGGTACTTACGTGCTGAAAAAATCTATCCCAAATTGGTTGATACAACACCCAGCAGTCATGGGTTTTCATCAAGCACCAAAAGAATGGGGGGGGCACGCAGCTTTACTTGTATTGATAGACTTACCATTGCATCATGCAAAATATTGAGTGTAGGCTCATCGGTGCCAGACCTAGAGATAAACACCTCGTACCAAATTAATATTTATTGATGAGTGAAAACGACGAGAAAACCTGCCATGCTGGATAACCTTAAATGCACTGCTTAGGAAAAATTGACGATGCCATATGAAACTAATGCCAGCATTTTGTTTGTTGATGACGAACCTGATATTTTAACTGCCTTAACTCGTCTACTTCGCAGTAAAGACATTACAATATATACCGCCATATCTGGTGAAAAGGGTTTACAGGTACTTGAGCAACAAAACATTGATATTGTTGTATCAGATAAAAATATGCCTGGCATGAATGGTAACGATTTTTTACAAAAAGTGGCTGAACGGTGGCCAGAAACAGTACGTATTATGCTTACCGCCTATACCGAGTTAAATGATGTTATCGCTGCCATCAACTCCGGAAGAGTGTGGAGCTATATGAAAAAACCATGGAATAATGATGAACTCAAACTGAATATCCAGCAGGCACTCAATTATAGTGAGTTTTTAGCCGAACGAAGCTTATTACGACACACCTTAGAACAAGTACAAACCAAACGTAAACGCAACTTTATGAAATTTATTGGCCAATCAACGGCTATGCAATTTGTTTATGATGCCATTGAAAATTGTGCATCTAGCGATGCTTCTGTGTTTATAACTGGACCCAGTGGAGCCGGTAAGGAATTAGCAGCTGATGCCCTACACAAACTCAGTTCTCGCAAAAACCACCCTCTTGTTTGTTTAAATTGCGCTGCTATTCCGAGTGAGTTGATGGAGTCAGAAATTTTCGGCCATGTAAAAGGCGCATTTTCTGGCGCAGTAGCTAATCGAGATGGTGCCGCAACCCAAGCAGACGGCGGCACATTGTTTTTAGATGAATTGGGTGAGATGGACATCAGCCTGCAAGCCAAAATATTACGTTTTATACAAACTGGTACGTTTAAAAGAGTTGGCAACAATAAGGACGAAAAGGTCAACATTCGTTTTCTCAGTGCCACTAATCGGGAACCTTTAAAAGCCATAAAAGAAGGCCATCTCAGGGAAGACCTTTATTATCGACTTAATGTTATTTCTATCAATATTCCGCCTTTAAAAGATAGAGAAAGCGATGCCTGTCAAATAGCGCAGTATTTTCTAAATCGCTTCAGTGATATTGAGCAAAAAGTGTTTGTTGGTTTGTCGTCAGATGCCGGCACTCTTATCAATAACTATCCATGGCCAGGTAATGTCAGACAACTAGAAAATACTATACACAGTGCAGTAGTGATGTCAGAAGGTCCGTTATTAACCGAACAAATATTGGCAAGGCAATTGCAGTTAAACCAGACACAAATGACTGATTTATTGCATAAGAAAAGTCCCACTTCTGAGCTTGAGTCAGGTTATCAAGCCTCTAATAATACCATCAATCATCTTCAAGACAATGAATCCCATGAAACCAGTGCAGTACGAAGTTTAGCGTTAGTTGAAAGAGCAGCAATTGAACATGCTATAGCTCTGTGTCAAGACAACATTGTCAAAGCAGCCAGTTTACTTGAGGTCAGTCCGTCTACCTTGTATCGCAAAGTTCAACAATGGCAAGACTGATAATTTAACCCTTTGCTTTTGCATCTTGCGACACACACTTGTCGCAAGATGCAAACTTATCCTGTCATCTCACACTCAGATATTAATATAAGCTTACCTTTCAACGTGTTATATATTCTTATTTTGTGGTCTATATCTTGAACACGTTAAGTAGTTTTTATGATTAGGCTATGTAAACGATGTTAACCACTTTGCAAGATGAAACTAAACGGTTACTTAAAAATACCAGTTGGCTACTTGCCACTGAGATAGCAGCTAAGGTTTCAAGATTGTTAGTGATACTTGCATTAGCAGCCAACTTGGGGGTTGTTGAATACGGCACAGTCATGCTCGCTTGTGCCTGCCATGAAGTATTTAAATTAATACTTCGCTCTGGCGCGGGTGCCCAAATTATTCAGTGCACAGAGAAACAATTACCTGAATATGCCAGAAACGGAATATTATTACAGTGGTTAGTATGTTCATTACTAGCTGCAACACAAGCTAGTCTTGCCTCTCCCATAGCTGATTTTTACGACAACCCTTCGCTCATTCCTATGATTAGTTTAATGGCTGTTGTCTATCTATTTTACCCCATAGTCAGTATTAAGATATTCCTTATCCAGCGCCAAGGTAATATGCGATTTTACAGCATACGTAATGCAATGTGCATCGTTTCAGAAAATATTAGCATTGCAATATTTGCCACTTTGGACTGTGGCATTATGTCTGTTGTTTATGGAAAATGGGTTTTCGCTCTACTTTGGATTAGCTTATTTTACTTCACACCATCACATAGTTATGGCTTCGGATTTCAATTAAAGACATTTCTAAAACTCACCAAAACATCAGGACAATTATTATCTACAGAGCTGGTCAGAGCCCTACGAATGCAGTCAGATATGTTGATTGGTGCAAGTTTGCTGAGCCCAGAATTATTTGGTTTATACAGCTTTTCCAAAAGTGCAGGGGTCGGTCTCAGTCAGTCAATCAATAATGCATTTAATACTGCGCTATACCCTTATCTGTGTGAGAAACACAGAAGCAATCAACTCAATAAACATATCCCTATGGTGTATCTTTTTACATGTTCGGTAAGCATATTGTTTTTAATCCAAGCATTTTTGGTTCCTGTTTATGTGCCCATATTGTTTAGTCAAAGTTGGCAACAAAATTATATGGTGGTGATAGTGTTATGCATAGCAGCATTACCAGCAGTATTTATCGACACCCAGTGCAATCTATTACGGGCCAAAGCACAATATAAAAAAGAACTGTACGTCCGATTATTCTGCTTAATTGTTACCACAGTTGGCTTATTAGTAGTTCAAGCATCGACACCCGAAAGTTTTGTTTTAACCCTCTTAGCTTGCAGCTTTTTATGGCTGCTAGCCTTGATCCCTTGGCACAATTTAGAACGCATATTTACATCCCCATTGTTTAGTAGGAACTAGTCCATGAATAAACCTTCTTTCCCATTAGTATCGGTTGTTATTCCAATGTTTAACGTTGGCAAATATATTGACCAATGTATACAGTCAGTATTAGCACAAACGTTTAAAAATTTTGAAATAATATGTGTTGATGATGGATGCACAGACGATACATTGCATAAACTTGCACAATTTTCTGACCCCAGAATAAAATTGATCCAACAAGATAACCGAGGGCTGTCGGGTGCCAGGAATACGGGTATCCTAGCTTCAATAGGTATGTACGTCGCTCTACTTGACGCTGATGATTTTTGGGCTAAAGAAAAACTAACTTTGCATATCAGTCATCTTAACACTTGCTCTGATGTGGGCGTAAGTTACTGCGCTTCGTTGTTTGTTAATGAAACAGGGAAACATATGGGTATAGGTCAAAACCCAAAACTCAAAGATATAACTGTCAAAGACGTACTTTGTCGCAACCCTGTTGGTAATGGCTCAGCCCCAGTGATCAGAAGACGATTATTAAAAGAAGTGACCTTTGTTAATGACAAAACTGGCAGGAAATGTATCTTTGATGAAGATTTACGCCAATCTGAAGACATCGAGCTATGGCTGCGCATTGCTTTACTCGGCAACTGGAAATTCGAAGGGATCAAAACGCCTCTGACTTTTTATCGCGTTAACGATAGTGGACTGTCATCGAACCTTAGTAAGCAATATGCAAGCTGGCATTTAGCCATGCAGAAAAATCAAGCAGGCCACACCCACTTTTTCAAACAGTACCTACCCTTAGCCAGAGCCTATCAATTTAGGTATTTAGCACGCAGAGCCATTCGTTCAGGTGACACTTGGCAGGCTATTAAATTAGTGCACAAAGCCCTCTTTTCCGATCCTAAAATCATTATTGAAGAGCCAGCTCGAACTTTAGTGACTTATGCATGCGCACTGATGTCGATTTTACCACACAGCGTTTACCGCATAATAGAAAATACTGCCATGCGGTGCATGCAAACCCGCCCCACACAAAGCCATTAGAAGGAATAAGTTGTGAAGCCAACCCACTCTATCCGCAGAGATCCTGACATTATGAGTCTCTTGAGCCGTTTACCTCAAGAAACAGCATTGCTGCTTACCGACCAACAACTTAGACATCTCAAGGTTGCCGTTGGCAGCGGCCAATACCGTAAACATAAAGTGGATTTACGCGGCACCTTCCCCGTACCATTTTTTACTTATCGTATCTATTTTGTATTCCTGATGGGCCGCAATATTCGTAGCCTCTCCAGAAAAGAAAAATCTATTGCCGTGACATCTATGCTGCTATTAACAGTCATATTTTTAGTATTTAGCACCACACTGGGGTTGGTCATTATTTATATCATTAAATCGGCACTAGAAATAAACTTGTTTGATGGTTATTCACTGGGATTGTGGGATTGGATCAAAAGTTTTTGAGAAATACTAGAGCTTAAATATTTATGCTGAAACAACCGATTAAACAAAAATAGGTTGATTGAGTTAGCCAATACATTACTGTCTAAAGGGCAATATCCAACAAGGACATTTTTAACCCAGTGGTCTTGTAACAACCCTAATTTAGTTAAATTTTCTTTAAATAACCGGATCTATCACTTTCTTTCAAATTTTCTTTCAAACTTCCTGTTAAGAGTTGGCTTTGGCGAACTTTGCCCACAACACCACCCAGCTTTTTATTTTTGCCACTTAACTAGATACACTGCTGCCCAGAAGGAAAGTCTGCACTTTGATAACACTGTCCGTTCTAAAACTAGCACCAGAAGTTTGCCTCACAACGTTTAGAGTAATATATCTAGCAACTAATCAAGATAATTTTTTTACCTCTTTTACCCTAATGTTGTCATAAGCTGACTCGGAACCGTAAAATCAACAATAACAAGCTTAATATTATCACCATTACTACCGACTCAATCAACAGAGTAAGGCTTACCATAAAACTCATATTCATTAACATTAAGCGGCACAACCTCCCACTAAAAATCCAGAAAAAGAGCTTTTTTAGTAACAAAATCACTCTAACGAGAAGTCATCAGTTGAGCTAAGGTTATTGTAAATAAGCTATATTCAAAAATTATCGATAGACATTTTTAATGACCCTAAGAAATGATTAGAAGAGCCTAGATAATATTTATTACAGGGATCACAGATTAAAAGAATAGATAATATGCCGTCCTCTGATACTTGAATATGAACTTTATTACTTAATATTAGACTGGATAACCGTCCTTATTATTACGGATGGCTCTGGAACTATTTTTTATATTAATAAAAAAGCATCTGACCTAGCAATGATGCCATGACATATATATCAGCAATAATATAGCTCAAAAAACTAGCTTCATGTGTACTTTACCTAGTGTGAAAGAATAATAGATCAAGCCAATACCTACTGCACAGAGATAAATGAGCAGATGATTGAGTGTCTAAGTCTCTTATTTGGTAAGGTAAGCTCACTGCCAATACTCCAAGCAATAGCGTCATAAAAATGTGAGTAAGGCCCACATACATTTTAGCAATAAGAGTAAAAACCGTGCATTCAAAAATACAACTGACTAAAGAAGACCTTAGAAAAAATAAACCAGCACGCGATAAATACTTAACAAATCCAAAGACACCTTTGGTGGTGATGTTAGACAACGTCACTAACAGCCACAATATTGGGGCTTTTATTCGCTTAGCTGACGCGTTTGCTATCGAAAAAGTCATTATCTGCGGCGAGCTAACCATTTCAGATAAAAAATTGAATAAAGCCTCTAGAAATGAAGCGAAATGGGTATGCGTTGAATACAGTGATAGCAGCATATCAAGCTTACAAACCTTATTGAATGAGGGATATACCGTTTACAGTATTGAGTTATGCCAAGAGTCGCTTGATTATAGCGATATTGTCTACCCCTCCCGATGTGTATTAGTCTTTGGCAATGAACGTAAAGGTGTGAGTGAGGCCGTGTTGAAATTAAGCCATCAACACATACATATACCAATGTTTGGCATGGGAAACTCTCTGAATGTTTCAACTGCTGGTGCGATTGTATTAGCACAGTGTGCTAATCAAGTTAGAAAATTGCCGCATATTGAAACAGCATTAATTTAAACAATCTTATAAAGCTAACCATTTTGAACATATTTTTAAATAAATTGAGTTAAATAGTACATTATGAAAATGCATCACTTACGATTTGAGCAAAAAACGCTCATCTTCTGGTAGCTTTGAATGAGACCGCTGGTAGTCATATCTTTGATTGGTTGTGACATAAGGCACTTTTAGTGAAATTAGTGTATTCATTGATACTATTACATGCTCATAAAAATACATATTCAGGCAAGATAAACACTAGACTTTAATAGATCAGCTGACTGAGTCCCCAAGTCTAATACTCATTGCGGTGACCCCTGAATGGCTCATTTCTTGGTTCAACATATTACGAAACGCTGCAGTATCTGATGCAAATATGATACCCACACCTTCTTTGTTGCAATGTATCACCAAGCCTTTTTGTTCTATGCAAGTGTGGTCTTCATCTTTTTGAATAAAGCAGATTTTAATGAAGTCATTAGTTATGAGTTTAGACTCGGGTAATTCTATAAAAGCGCCAAAAGGATTGATATTTCGTGTAAAAGTTTGTCCCAAACTTACCCCCTTAAACTGAAGTTGGACATCTAGAGCTAAGGGTATTCTGGTATAAGTACGATGATGAAGAGACACTTCAACTCCAATAATTGAATCTATAAGATATAAGTTTAGACATATAAACATGAGCTACTACGAAATGTTTATACTATGTGTATCTCTATAAATAACGTTGATTTAAATCAATTTAGAATAAAAAATTATATTATTATAGGATAAGCGCATAAGTAAAAAGCTCTAGTTATGATGCAATCAAGCACCAAAAATGGCTTGAAGGATCAATCTATTGACGTTACGCAATGCTTATTTAAGACGAAAAAAATTGGCTTACTAAAACATGGAGTCAGGCAAGAGCCCCATTGTTTATTGTTCCGTCAAAACACGAACAATAATGGGCTTTATAATGCCGCTGATGCCTGTTTAAATTATCTATACTCTGGCATCCACGTAAGCCTATGCAACAGGGTATTCCAACATATAGCCCAGCCACCAAAAATTGGTAGGTACTCGTCTACCGCATGGTATTAGATATCAGTCAAAGCACTTTGGATTTTGCCATAATAAATGCATTCAATAACTTGACGATGTGAAATCCATGGCATGTGTCAATAAAGATCCTGAGCATGGACAAATCATCGTCAACTTTGGCAAGATTAACTTCATTGTTTTTAAAATGGGTAATACTGCTACAAAATACTTTTCTTTTTTACGCAGTCAAACGTATATTGAAAATACCTTGGTGTTGGCAATAACGCCTAGTGCAACCGACAAGTGTCGCTGTGTCAGCCTGTACATGAGATGCACAAAACTCATACCTTTTTATCCTAGTAAATACTCTAGAGGCATCATCACATTATTAAAATAATATATCTGAGGTATCTTGAGCCTTGATACCAATTTTTTCAGTTTCATGCCTTTCTCAAAACTCAGAGTGCCCACTTCGACCAGAAACAGAATGGTACCTTTAGCGCCAGCAGCCAAATCCTTTTTAGTCACCACAGTTAATAGATCAACAAGTTGCCCACTTGTAATAAACGTTTTAGCACCTGTGATAATATAAACATCTTCGTTTAATACGGCATTAGCATTGACAGCATGTAAGTCTGATCCCGTGTCAAATTCGGTTATTAAGACGCCAGAGGTAATATCACCACTCATGCAGCGCTGGATTTTCCTTGAATTGTGCGTTGACAACGGTATTAAGAATTCAACCAGACATTTGCATGTCTTAACGTTAATATTATCCAAATAACTGTATCCATTCTGTCTAAGTGGCTTTACGCAAATAAGCACTACAAAATAGTTGAGTAAGCTAAGTGGAATATAAGTTGGTAGGCGATTTTTTTTCCCTCTTAGAAAGTGAATTGACGGGTGTTTAATTTACGTAAAAATACGCAATCGAAACGGTATTTCTTTGTAATGTCATGACAGGTAATCGTTCTACTAATTGCGTCTAATGCAATATGCATATGTACTGTGAACCTCATGACCCTTTTAATATGCCATTTCAATAACCATATACACCACAGACTCAGACAAATTAAAGACATCAATGATACATTGGGTCATGGTATTGAAGATAAGAAGTGTTTTCATGGATCCAAAAATAAACACTGGCTATGCGCAAGTTCACTCGCTAATACTAGACAAAACCATCCATCAAATAACTATGGAAATCAAAAATGAACTTACAGGAAAAAAATCAAACTCAGGTTACAGCACATACCTTCACGTGCTTCATAAAAGCGAGCTACCAATCCTACTGTGTGGCTTTTCCAATGCGATGTTGCACAGACAATGCCTTTGGCGTTGAGTAATTTATGCCTAATCAACTACCCAAAGAAACATCCCCAACAATCGTGACGCTTGAGCAGCTTGCTGAGCTGGCAGATTACTCTCTCATCGACACTCTCAACTGCGATCCTGATGCGAAAGCAGACGGAGTCGACCACCTGCCACGACAAGTCTTCACTGGTCATTTTGTCCCCGTTAATCCAACCCCAATCGAAGAGCCTGAGTATATAGCCCACAGTAAAAGTTTTTTTCATGAGCTTGGCTTTGCTGACAGTATGGCAACATCTGTCGACTTCATGCGGATGTTCTCTGGAGACATCTCGCATCTTCCAAAGCCGATGAGAAAAACCGGTTGGGCGAGTGGTTATGCCCTTTCCATCTACGGCACCGAATATGTTCAGCAGTGCCCCTTCCAAACGGGTAACGGATATGGAGACGGTCGCGCTGTTTCAGTACTTGAAGCCGTCATCAAAGACCAACGCTGGGAAATGCAGCTCAAAGGTGGCGGACCGACACCATATTGCCGCGGTGCCGATGGTCGCGCTGTTCTGAGGTCTAGTATCCGCGAGTTCTTAGCGCAGGAGCATATGCATGCGCTGGGGGTGGAAACATCACGGTCTCTTTGTTTATACGTTTCAAAGACTCAGAAAGTCAAGCGGCCATGGTACTCCGAGGGCTCACGCTCAAAAGATCCTGACATGCTTATATCGGAAGCGGTTGCTATCTCGACACGTGTTGCACCGTCGTTTATTAGAGTAGGTCAACTCGAGCTGTTCGGTCGTCGTGCCCGCAAAAATGAACACTCTAAGGCGATGGAAGAGTTAGAGAAAATAGTGTTACACGCCATCGATCGTGAATATGCAGATGTAATTGATAATAAACTCTCCACTGCCGAAAAAGTGCTATCACTCGCGTACGCATTCCGCCAACGCCTGACCTCGCTTGTAGCAAACTGGATCCGCGTTGGCTTTTGTCAAGGTAATTTCAACAGCGACAACTGCGCAGTAGGCGGATACACCCTTGATTATGGTCCCTTCGGTTTCTGCGATGTATTTGATCCACACTTCCAATCATGGACCGGTGGTGGGCATCACTTCTCGTTTCTAAACCAGCCGATAGCAGCACAACAAAACTTCAAAAGTTTTTGTAATTCGCTAAGGCCATTGCTAGTGTCGCATCAAGGCTGTCTGCAACAACTCGACGAAATCCAAAGCGGCTTTGCAAACGTGATGCAAGCCCAAATGGAAAAAATGTGGGCTGCCAAACTTGGACTTAACACGTTTAATAAGGCGTTATTCAGTGAACTCGAAACTTTGATGGCGCGCACACCAGTTGATTACACCATTTTCTTTCGCGAACTCTCATTGCTACCTGACGATATTGCCCCCCTCAAAAAAAGCTTTTACAAGCAGGCAGAAGACATAAACCAAGACTGGTCAGAATGGCTTATAAAATGGAAGTCGCTCATCAGTAGCGACAATCTTACCGCTTACCGCTCTCGTGATGAAATATCTAAGCAAATGAAACTTGTTAACCCAAAGTACATTTTGAGAGAATGGTTTGTTGTGCCGGCTTATCAACAAGCAGCCGCAGGGAACTACTCTCTAGTACGAGAACTGCAGGAGATCATGACAAATCCATATGCCGAGCAGTCAAGGGAAATAGAGGAAAAGTACTACAAGATAAAACCTTCTTCGTTTTTTGAGGTGGGTGGCATGTCTTACTATAGTTGCTCTTCTTAATCTTTCAAAAGCATCTCGGATAAAGTAAGTAATATTTAGGCGGCCTGCCCGCCGCCTAAATAGTTAACGTGTATGTTAAATGTTTAGCCCCCTCAGATTTACCCATTACACTTTACCTAGGTAGCGGAATAAAAGGACAGCAAAGTGCGCTTACCTAAGTATAAATTTCTATAAGGATGTGATGCTAGTATCAAGCCTTTTGTGCTTTTAAATGCATCTTTGTGTGTGATTGCTTAATTAGACTCTGAAGCCAGATTGTCTGGCAGTTAGGTAATTTAGCGCTTTAACTACTTTCTTTGGTTTTTTATCCATGACACGCCTTACCCAAGCTTTGAGTAAAACAAAAACCAATGTTTCACCATTGTGTCTCACCAATAAACGTTGCTGTATTAACCTTACATTTACGCAATTGATGTGACTTACATAATTGTCGTAATGTCATCGATACTTGCAGAGTCATAAATAATTGAAGGGATAGTAAACGCTTGATTCCTCACTATTTGGCGCAGCAGTTTGCACAATACTTTCCTAATCGGGCCTCGGGTAAACGTGCAACAATGAGTACTTACTTCAAGGACACAACAACACTTATTTATTTCATGTCATAGCGGCCAACTCAACTTACAGGTTTTCTTCACTTATATTCATACCACCTTTCAATAAGGTTAATCCTCATAATACTTGGCCTTTGATATCGTCGTATGCGGATATAAGACTAAGGTGGTATGTCTGATAAAAACAAAGCTTGTTAATGTTGTAGATAGCCAGCTTTGTATGTAAATTGTTATAGATAGTTTTCAATTTTGTTGCAAAAAAGACTTAGTGGCACGTCATTACTGCTATCTTTTCTCGAAAATAGAGTTATTAAAACAAAAAGCGACATATGTAATAAATCCAATAGCATGCAGTACTTGGAGAATAATGTGAAAAAGAAAACAACATATTGGCAGGAAAATCTGCGCTTAATAGCAATATGTCTAGTCATTTGGTTTATCGTATCATTTGGTTTTGGCTTGTTATTGGTAGAACCACTTAATGAATTCCGTCTCGGTGGATATAAGCTTGGATTCTGGTTTGCTCAGCAGGGTTCAATTTACACTTTTGTTGGTTTAATTTTTTGGTATAGCCATAAAATGAACAAGCTTGATAAAAAATACGAGTCTGAGGATGAGTCATAGTGGATGAGTTAAAGCTATATACCTACATCGCTGTCTTTGGCACCTTTACCCTATATTTCGTTATAGCATGGTGGGCTCGAGCTGCTTCAACCAGTGACTTTTATGTGGCAGGCGGCGACATAACTCCCATCCAAAACGGCATGGCAATTGGTGCTGATTGGATGAGTGCAGCATCATTCATTTCAATGGCTGGTTTAATTGCCTTTTTAGGATATGGCGGCTCTGTATTTTTAATGGGTTGGACAGGTGGTTATGTCTTATTAGCCATGTTGCTAGCACCCTATATGCGTAAACACGGTAAGTTCACCGTGCCTGAATTTATTGCTGATCGTTATTACTCAAAAACGGCTCGAATTGTAGCAGTCGTTTGCTTAATCATTGCATCATTAACCTATATTATCGGTCAAATGAAAGGCGTGGGTGTGGCATTTTCTCGCTTCTTAGAAGTTGACTACGGTTTAGGCTTGGCTATCGGTATGGCCGTTGTTTGGTTCTACGCTGTACTAGGTGGCATGAAGGGCATTACTTATACGCAAATAGCGCAATACGTTGTGATGATCTTTGCTTATACCATTCCTGCCGTTTTCATCTCTTTCCAATTAACCGGTAATCCTATACCACAACTTGGTTTAGGTTCGACACTGGCTGATGGTAGTGGTGTTTACTTACTTGATAAGTTGGACCTAGTTGTAACTGAATTAGGCTTTAAAGAATATACCACAAGCAACATGAATGGCTCATTAGATATGTTCGCGTATACCATGTCGCTCATGATTGGTACCGCTGGTTTACCCCACGTTATCATGCGCTTCTTTACGGTTCCTTCTGCACAAGCTGCACGTGCTTCAGCAGGTTATGCATTGGTTTTCATCTCGTTATTATACACAGTTGCTCCAGCTGTTGGCGCAATGGCACGTCTTAATTTGATGAGTACAATTGAACCCACAGCCGGTCAACATTTAGAGTACGCAGAGCGTCCTCAGTGGTTTAAAGACTGGGAGAAAACAGGTTTATTAGCATTTGAAGATAAAAATGGTGACGGTAAAATTCAATATTCCGCAGACAAAGCAAGCAATGAAATGGTGAAAGTTGATAATGACATTATGGTACTGGCGAACCCTGCTATTGCTCACTTACCAAGCTGGGTAATTGCATTAGTGGCTGCAGGTGGTTTAGCGGCTGCACTGTCAACAGCAGCAGGTTTACTGCTTGCTATATCATCCTCAATTTCTCATGATTTAATGAAAGGTGTATTCACACCCAACTTGTCTGAGAAAAATGAGTTGCTGACTGGGCGAATTGTTATGACACTTGCCATTTTAGTCTCGGGTTACCTTGGTTTAAATCCGCCTGGATTTGCCGCAGGGACGGTGGCTTTAGCCTTTGGTTTGGCGGCATCATCAATATTCCCAGCACTCATGATGGGTATATTCTCTAAGAAAATGAGTGGCACAGCGGCCATTGCAGGGATGTGTTGTGGTATTGGAGTCACCATGCTTTATGTATTCCAACACAAAGGTATTATGTTTATTCCGGGTACAAATTTCTTAGGTAGTATGGGTCCAAACTGGTTCTTTGGTATCTCACCCAATGCATTTGGTGTAGTGGGTGCACTTGTTAACTTTGGCGTCGCTTCTATCGTGCTACAGTTTACAGGAGCAGCGCCTAAACATGTTCAAGATTTGGTTGAAAACATGCGACGCCCAGGCGGCACCGCTGTAATCAGCAACCATTAAAAATGCTTTTATTTAATCAAATAACCATCACAAAATTTTAATGCTTTAAAAAAGATACCATAATGAATAAACATACAAAAACTGCATTTATGGTGGCACCAATTTTAGCTGTAATTGGATATATTG
>Ga0209712_10000960_pt1 | contig 24782 bp, 19 predicted proteins | sample ArcOceMetagenome_FD_187443 | JGI IMG/M metagenome (GOLD analysis project Ga0209712, IMG submission 187443) | Marine eukaryotic phytoplankton communities from Arctic Ocean - Arctic Ocean - Greenland ARC118M Metagenome (SPAdes) (version 2) | ecosystem: Environmental > Aquatic > Marine > Oceanic...
ATTGTGGAAAGAATTTTTGCAGACTAGGGATATTAGTATAACAAGATTGGAAGATATCGATGCTGCGACGCAAGTTTGTGAAAAAGGGACTTTGGCAAAATACTTTTACATGGAAGCGCACGCACATTATTGTCTGGCGGAAATTGCTGAAGCAAAGAGTGATTTTGAAGGTCGAGTTTTAAAATTAGCGGAGAAAACATCTCTTAAAGTTTCAGACATTCGAGGATTAGAAGAGGAAGTAAAAATGATGAAAACGCTTTTTATCAACCTGCCGAAATTAGGAAAAGCGTGGAAAGAATTTACGGAAAGCGGAGAGTCTCCAGGTTTTACTTTGGAAATTCCAGAGGTAGCTTGTTATTCCATTCCTTCGATGAAGTCATACGTTTTGCAAGGTGCTGCTGATGTTTGTGGCAAAGGAGATGAGATGTTGAAAAAAGTAAAAGCGTTGCAAAAAAACAATACACACACGTTAGGTAAAGTTTTGGCGGAAAAAATTGATTGGCTGGAAACTGAGGTGGGGAAAAATAATGGAGCCATTGCGAATTTGAATAAAGCGTGGAAAGAATTTATGCCGAAAGATACTTTGACTAGCGGGATTGAATTTGGTTTTCAGTATTGTTCCAAGGAAGCAGTTATTCGAGCTTTGACGATGGAGGGAACTATTTATGCTTGCGAAAAAGGGGAGGAGATGATTGAAAAAATTGCTGCGGTTCAAAAAGAATTCAAGCCTAAGTTGCAGAAGAGTACTTTATCAAAAATAGAAAAGCTTGAGGCCAAAGTAGAAGGCCAAAAAGACGATTATGATAACTTAAATATTCTTTGGGCAGAGTTCGTTGCAAATGAAGATACGCTTACCGAGTCTTTTATTTTAGCCGATTATTATTGTGATAAAATTGCTCAAGTCAAATCTTGGACAATCAAAGGTCACCTGAATTCATGTAAAGAAGGGCAACGATATTTAGATCATATTGACAAGTTACAAAAAGTAGAAAGTTTAGAATATGATGATGAGTTAGCTTGCCGAGTCAAACGATTGCGCATCAAAGTTTGGGATTGCAGATATTGGGAATTGGTACTACAAGCTCGAAAAGAAACGCATGAAGAGCGAGAACGATTTGGGCCAGCTTCTGCGGGAATTATGCGAACTGATTTGAATAGTGACAAGCAACCTTGTGAAACGGATGTTGAATATGCTCCGCTTGGAAACATTGGGATCAAATATATTATATCTACCTATTTATGTCAGGATATTGATTTGGCAAAAATGGGAGATCCTGAGTATTATAAAAAAATTGCGACTTGGGTGGACACCGAAGTTTTAGCAAAATATTGCGAAAAAGATCTTCGCTGCAAAGAAGAATTTTTTATTTATCTCGAAGGTCACACCGATGGGAATCCATTTCGAGGAGCCCGCTACAAAAAATCTTTGGACATTCCAGAAGGAACAGCTTTTACTCATTTTTTAGGTGATGAAATCATGGAGAAGATGACTGAAAAGGAAATTACAAAAACGTTGAAAAGTAATATGGAACTTGGAATTGCTAGGGCATGGACCGTAAAACAACAGTTAGATTTTATGGCTGTTCCAATTTCGATCGGTGCATGGGAGCATCCAAAAAGTGAAAAAGGAGGAGAGTTTCGAAAAATTGAAATTGAACTCAATATTACCAACCTATTGTTAGATTTTTATGAAAAAAGATTAATGAAGTTGTTGGAAGAATCAGGGATTGGAGCACGACCAGAAGAATGCTAAAGGTCGATTTTATTTTAAATTGACAGAATTTTATTGGTAAAAGTGTCGAAAAAGACATTTGTTGTAAAATAATACTACGTAAGTATGTTGTTTTTTTGATTTTTATTTTTTTATGGATATATTTGCGCCATAATTAGGAAAGAGTAGTAACAGAAAATACTTTATATCCCTAAAACATTAAATCTTAAATTTCAGACTAAATAATTATGGACGCGAAATTCGATAAAATCGACTTGAAGATTATGAAAATCCTTCAAGAAAACAGCAAGATTACCAATCTTGATTTGTCAAAGAAAATTGGACTTTCTCCTGCTCCGACTTTGGAACGGGTAAAAAAGTTAGAGTTATCTGGTATCATTAAAAGTTACCATGCATTGGTGGATACCCAAGCAATTGGTTTGAGTGTAAAAACTTTTGTTTTAGTTTCTTTGGCTTGGCAGAAAGAAAATGCATTAAATGCATTTTTAGAGAAAATTAAGCAGATTGAAGAAATTACGGAATGTTATATCATTACAGGTGAGGCTGATTTTTTAATCAAGATCGTTTGTAAAGATATCCCAACATATGAAAAATTATTGTTCAAGACTTTGTCTCAAATTGAAGAAATCGAAAGATTGAAAACTTTGATGACTTTGTCAACAGTAAAAGATTCTAAACTTTTACCTTTCGATTACGAGAGCTAAATTTTAAAAGAATAAACAATTAAAAGCCGCTACTGTTGAAAAACGGTAGCGGCTTTTTAATAGCTCAATTTTTTTGTCGAAAAAAAATGACAATATTTGAAATTAGAAACGAAGGGAGGATATGGATTAAGAAATTAATCCTTTATGTTCCCTCCCAATTTTCTACTCAAATTTTTTCCAAAGGTCTCTGTACGATTTAAGAATCCATCTTTTTTTCTACAAACCAATTGTTCGTTTTTACCCATATGAGTAAAAATTTCTTTACCACCTGATTTGACTTTTCCGAGATAGACACCTTCTCCTTCGCTTTGTCTCAATGATACTTCTCCAACCTCAACTAAGCGGGCTATAGCCTCTCCATCTACTACATACTTTTTTTCTAGATATACGATGTAGTTACCATAGGCAGAATCAGGAATATCACCAGCAATAATTACTGTTTTCGCTTTACCTTTTTTTTCTTTATCTATATCAATAATTTGAACTAACGGAGGCATCAGTTCATCCATTAGTGGTTTAGCACTTAGATTCAAATACTTAAAAATATTTACTTTAGCAGTTTCCATTTTACTTATAGTAACATTGTTTCGCTCAACATTATATTTTTTGGTAGCCATTAGGTTCCCTGTTTCCACATCGTATAATTTTATAATATAATATCCCTTAATAGCATTATCTCCCTTTTTTAACATTTCCGAAACTTCAGCTGCAACCAACACATCTGCACCAGCCATTTTATATTGGTCGATAGTAACTTTATCCATCATGTTTTCACCTTTCTGTACTACTCTTGCTTGTTGAATATCGCCCATAGTTTTTCGAGTCAACAAATTAAAATCCTTTCGGAGACTAATCGAATATTCTAATTTCTGAACTAAATCAGTTGTAAATTTTTTAGCAGCAGCAGGAACTTGTACATCAGCCACAGCAATATTAATGAGTCCTTTGTTGAATACTTTTTCTTCATCTAGTTGCAATGGGATTTTACCTTGGTTGGCGTATATGTCCAATCCTTCTTCCATTGCTTTTTTCATTTTCTTTTTTCCAAAATTTAACTTGCCAATACTATTATTACCATCTACTGACTTGATAAATCCGTGGCAGATTGGACGCAGTCGGTAAATTGTTTTATCTCCATTTTTTACCGCTTCTTTAGTATAAAAAACTATCCGAGTATATTCTTCCAAGTCATAATTTTTGCCACCTTCGATGACTACAGTTTTACTTTTGCCATTTTCGTTTGGTTTCACTTTTAGTTGATAGGAAAAAGAACCTCTAACCGCGGTAATATTTTCTTCAGCTGCTTTTTTTATTCTTTCTTTAAATTTTACGTTTACCTTTTTTAATAATCCATTGGAAGCCTTACTTTTTATTTCGGAAAATAATTTTTTTCTAGCTGCTGGTTTTAGTTTCTTTACCGTTCCTTTTTTAACCTTAAAATCGGAGTATTTATAAACTTTTTCTTCCTGATACGGAAGAGACAGACCAACCCTTTTGATTAAAACTATTTCAGAAGTTGCAATATTCTTTAAGTCTGCATAAGAAAAAGCACTCACCCCATAGGTTAGTTTTATGCGGATAATTTGACTTGAATCCACAAAGATGGGGTCGTCAGCTTTTGTATATCTCTGTACTGTTAATTCTGTATTCAATAGATGTGTCGCCGCTTTGTTAGAAGACGTTTCATACAAAGCAACTCTTTCTTTTCCTTTTAATTTTCCAATTAAAGACTCTCGAAAAAGTTTTTGATCTTCAGAGCTTCCATCATCTTGATAATCAATTACAACTTGTTGAGCGGATAGATTTATAGTAAAAAGAACAAGGCAAAAAACTATTAGATATTTAATATTCATTTTATTTAATTTTTTTTGAACAAACAATTTTTTGACCAGATTGAATTAATGTAGCTATTTTTTTTCCACCTTTTTTGATACTGATCAATGAAAAATTTTTACCTTCTATTTTATCTATTTCCCCTGTTCCTATGGTTTTATAGTAGGTTAGTATTTCTCTTTCAACTGTTCGTTCTTCAATTATTTTAAATTCAACTTCATCTCCTTTTTCCAAACCTCTACCCGTTCCTCCCGCGATTAAAACTTCTTTTGCACTACCTTTTCTTTCATTAGTTACTTCCAATAATGCCATATAATTAGGAGCTAATTTGTTAATCAATCGGTCGGTTGCTTCGTCTATTGGGGTTCGAATAGATTTAAAATTAGTGGACAATCTTTTTTTCAACATAGTTATTTCGGAGGCTACCAACTTTTCATCAGCAACACTATATATTGAAATAGTGAAAGACATTTCGTTTAATTCAAAATCGCCTAAAATCAAATAATCCGCACCAACCGCTTTGCCTTGGTTCGTCACATAGCCATCTATAAAATCCATAGATTTTTGGAGTTCTCTTTCTTTTTGGATGATATTGATTTTACTTCTTTCTACTAAATTGAATCTATTGTCCTTCACCAGTTTTTCTAATACATAACTCTGAATCTTGCTCACTCTAGTATGCATTTCGTTATAATCTCTAAGTTCGAAACCAAAAGCTTTCTTTTGTGATGTTTTGCCTTTTTCTTCAAAGACCGATTTCTTAGGAATAAAAAAGTCAATAACGGAACAATTGATTTTTTCACTTTGTCCTACCACAGAGGTAACTGAAAAGAGTAGAATTAAAAGGAATAAAATTTTTTTCATATCTTTTTTTGATCTTTGAATAGTTTAAGAATTTTAAATGCAAAATTTTCTATTCGCTCAAATACATCAAAGCAGATTGACGCACACTCATACCTGACAAAGGATTTGCCCAAGCAGTTTTCAAGGCATCTAATTCCGCTGTCCGCTCAGTTTGATAATTGGTTCTAATTTGATCTGTCAATTGTTTTGCTTCTTCTATACAAGGAGCATCACCTCTTAATCTTGATAAAATGCGAACTCCCTTTTCGTATGATCCTGCTGCGATTTGACTTTTGGTTTGGATGATAATTTCGTTACAGTTTTTCAATTGTATCTGCTTAAATAAACTTCCCATTCGAGTATCAACCATTGCGAAACAATCTGCTGTTGATGGGATTGCGATCAAAATAGATAAAGCTTGATTAAGGTTTCCCAACTTAGCTTGTTTATCTGATTCTTGTAAAAAATTAGTGCAGTTTTCCGAAATGTATTTGGAATAATTTTCGGTTCCAGTACGCATGAATTTTTTGATGCTATGCTTGTTTTTAAAATTTCTAATCGCTTGTTGGTATGCTTTACTTCTATCGTTACCTGAGCCATTAATATTAACTTCAGTCGAAGCTAAGTGATTCCCACTCACCAAATCCTTTGCAATTAAAAGTACAGTAACTTGAGCAGTAGCCATTTTTTTCAATCCCACATCTACGATGTCATTATTCGCTTGGATAGAAACGTCGATAACTCCTGTTCCATATTTTTCTACGACTGTCCCAGATTTGGCAAGTGTTGTTCGGATTTTTTCTTTAAAAAAGTCTTTTTTATCATAAGGAAAGTTTTTATCGAATTTTACTTTTCCTAATTGCCAGATTACAACTGTTTCTAAATCTGTTTTGCTTTCATTCGTTTGTGCATTTGCTTTTAAAAAACAAAAAGCGAGGAAAGATAATAGCAAGATATTTTTCATATTTGGTAGAGTTTATGCTCAATGAAATTTTATAAGTGACCGTAAAACGTTTAACGAATAAGGTCTATCAATTGATGATTATTAAATTAATTCTGTCTATAAACTTCCCTAAAGACTAAGAGTAATAAAGATGGTATTTCCTTTAACTGATTTTTTTACACTCAATTTATCTCCCTCTATTGTTTTAAATTTTTTCAATGATTTATAAATATCTAAAGCAAACTTGTTAGAAGTATAATTTCGTTTTTTGCTATCCTTAATAGGGATTCTTACTTGGTCAAAAATAACTTTAAGATCCGTAGCACCTTGAATGTGATAGTATCCTTTGTATGCATTTTCTTCCATCCAAAGTTCGAGCATATCTGCTAAAGGCAATTCATCTTCGCCCACTTCAGAAGACATGGTCAAATCGTCTTCTCCTCCAATTGCAAATTCAACCGCAACAAAACGACCATTCTCAATTATCTCCGAAAATTTTGATTGCATTACATTTAAAAAATCTTCAGAAATTTTTTCAACTGCTTTAGCTGTCAATTTTCCAAAGTCCTCCGTATAGAATTTATTACTGAAACCTACTTTATTGGAAAGTGAATTTCCTGTCGAAGCATCATAACCGGTGAGGATTACTTGAGCAGAATTTCCACTTGCATCTCGAACCATTTGTGCATCTACTTCAATATAAATATCTGCGCCTGAGTAACGGACGATTTCAGTTTTTATATCAGAAGGATTATCAGAAGTAAAGGCAGCTCGTAATTCCATTTCTTTGAGTTTCGCTGAAAAATCTACCGTAGTAAAACCTCTGTTGTCAAAAGATTCTTTTACTAAAGTTATTGCAATTCTAACTTGTTTGTTATTATCGAGCGTACGACGAACATCTTGACTTTTTTTGGTAAAAGGAATGACCATGATTGTCGGCTGAATAGTTGCAGATTCTGATTTAGTCGGTTCATTTTGTGCCACTAAAGGCAAGGTGAAAATCATCAGTAGGATAAGAATATTATATTTCATTATTATGTGTTTATTGGATTTGTTCCCCTTTGAACAATGCTTAGGAATGCGATCTAAATAGATTCAGAATTTTCACTACTACTTTTGTCCTTATTTTTCCCTTTGAAATCAATCATTTATCCAGATAAACTCATGCTTTCAAAGCAAAAACTAAGCACAAAATAAGCGACCGAAAACTCTGAATCTATTTTATTCGCATTCCTTAATTGAAATTCAGATGTTTTCAGGCGAGTGTTTTTTAGGGGAACAAGTCTATTAGTGAATGCAAAAGTCTATAAACCAAATTTTCGGATAATTCCTTTATTTTCTAAATCTGTTCTTAGTAAATCTATTCGGAGTTTGCCGATAAAACGTTCGACTCTATTATTTTTAGCATTGAATTGTCGAGAGCTAGATTGGCGGGTAAACATGGAAAAATATTTGTTCCGATTTTCTTCTGACAAAATTTCATCTAGTGATTTTTGTTGTCCTGAACTTAGCGTTGTGCGGCGGTCAACTAATGGTAAACGAAGATCAGAAACTTTTTCAGAAGGAATACCATTAAAGATAATTTCGTTCAAAATTTTATACTGAGCACTTAGCTCTCGTTTAGGTAAGGTAGCACCTGTACCCTCTGCTGCAACAGAAATTAAGCCCTGCGCATCTTTGCTCAAAACTTGAATACTTGTTGTTGCAACCTGTCGATTACAAGCAAAAAACAAGAGACTAATAAATAGTAAGGGAAGTAAGGGAGAGTTCATAGTTCTGTTTGTTGTTTAATGTTGTTGGTTAAATAAACAATTCGCATCTAGGGAATTACGCCTAATTTTTTATAAGGAAAATAGAGTAAAAGATATGATTAGAGTTTTGTGAAATCGAAATATAAAGATAGTATTTTATTTATTTATTTATTTATTTAGAGGTAAGGAATGGTCAAATTACTCTACCCGATGATTTTTTTTTTGCCACGAATTCTCACGAATTACTCGAAACGACTATATGCCAAAATTTCCTCTAAGAATCTGACAAAGTCAGATTTTGCGAAATTTCACGAAACGAGAGCTTCCCTAACTTCGTTTCATGGAATTTCGCAAAATCTCTATTTATAGAGATTAATTCGTGATTGAATTTTTTATTAAAACGATGAGGACATTCGTGTAATTAGTGAGAATTCGTGGCAAAAAGAATCATCGGGTAAAGTATGGTCAAATAATAACTTATAACAGTTTGGCGATTATTTTAATCTAAAGAATTCCCCGATGCTTGCGTCGGGGTCAATAAAAAAGATGTTTTGAAAAAACACCTTATCCTAAAAAATCCGGTTTCTGACCTTTAGGTCGGAAAAATTTTGGCGAATGCCCCATCCGCTTGCGGTGGGATAGTCAAAATTTAGGATTTTTTTTACTCTAAATCAAGGCATGAAAATAGGCGCATATCTGGATATGGAACTGTTTTCATAACGAAGAGTTAGGTTAAAAGAAGAAGTCAAAGTGTTATAAGTTATTGTTTGGTTATTCCTAAGGAATATTTATTTCTAACCCTTTAATTTGGTATCTGAGGTCTATGACAATTTGATTACTTTGGTTTTGGGAGCTACAGAATTTTTTGTCGAAAAAATGACAATAAGAATCTGGAAAATACCAATCTTTGATTTTTTTTAGAGTTTTTATTTAATTCGGATTCCTTAAAATTAACCCCAGTCATTTTTATGAAAAAAAAGAAGAACTCATTGTTGTGGAAAATCTCTGGAAAAAACTTTCCTGGGAATTCTTATGTTTTCGGAACGATGCATGTGAGTGATGAAAGAGCGTTTACTTTTGAAAGTTTAGTTCATGAAAAAATCAAAGAGTGCGACGCCTTTGCTTTGGAATTTAATTTGGAAACCGCCAATGTAAATATCACCGCGGAGATGATGAATTTGCCAGATGGATTAACGATAGAATCAATGATTCGTCCAAAGAAGTTTAAAAAAATTAGTCAACGATTCACTCGATTGACCGGTTACGATTTACGACACTTTAATCATAGCTTGCCGATGCAAATTACGAATATGATGGCTGAAGTGGTTTTATCAAAAGATAGATTAAAATCGCTCGACGAGTCGCTATTTCAATTTGCCAAAGAAGAAGAAAAGATTTTGTTGGGTATCGAAACGTTTGAGGAACAATTGGAAATCATGTCTAAAATTTCAGTTGAGAATCAATTAAAATCATTGCTAAAAACCTTTAAAAGTTTTAAGCAATTTCGCAAGCAAGTTTTAAAAATGGCGGAGCTTTACGAAAAGGCAGACATTCAACAATTGTATAAAAGTTCAAAAAAATCAGCAGGCTCTGAGCGTAAATTATTACTCTATGATCGCAATAAAATCATGGCTGATCGAATTGCAATTATGGCTTCAGAACAAACGATTGTGTGCGCCATTGGAGCAGCACATTTAGCAGGAAAAAAAGGGGTGTTGAGATATTTGAGCATGAAAGGATTGGAAGTAAAGCCAGTTGGAAATATTGAATTATAAAAAATAACAATACATTTACATTTTAAAAAAATGGAAGTAAACATAAAAGAAGGAAAAAAAACGGCCATACTTTTTGGAGGCTCAGGCTTGGTGGGAGGGTTTTGTCTAGACCTACTTTTGGAGTCACCAATTTACGCGAAGGTGCTTTCCTTGGGAAGAAAGAAGTTGAATAAAGAACATGAAAAATTAGAGCAATTTATCATAGATTTTGATAACCTTGCTGAAGTTGAAAAATCAATCCAAGGGAATGATTTGTTTTGTGCGCTCGGTACGACTATCAAAAAAGCAGGGAGTCAAGAAGCTTTTCGAAAAGTTGATTTTGAATATCCTGCTGAGATTGCAAAGATTGCTGCGAAAAATGGAGTTAGTCAATTTATTTTAGTTTCATCCGTAGGAGCAGATTCAGCATCAAAAGTTTTTTATAGTAAGGTGAAAGGGGAGTTGGAAGATGCTATTCGAGAATTACCTTTTTGGGGAGTTCATATTTTACGACCTTCGTTACTGCTCGGAGATCGTAACGAAAGTAGACCTTTAGAACGATTCGGAATTATATTTTCTAGGGGAATTGGTTTTTTAATGGGAGACCTTTTGGGGAAATATCAACCCGTTGAAGCGGAAGATGTAGCGAAGGCTATGGTGATCGAAGCGCAGAGTTTGGAAGGAGGAATAAAAAGATTAACCTCTGATGCGATGGTGAAAATTGGGAAAAGCGAAAGAGATTTATTGGAATAATTATTAGTTGACTAGTTGATCAGGAATTAAGATATTAATCGAATTGGATGTTTTAAAATAATAAATAAATATATAATGGATAAGGAAAAAACAGTTTCAAAAAACACGAAGATTGAAATTAATGTAGGACTTAATGACAAAGATGTTCCGCTTCATATTGAATGGAAATCAGATGATAATCCAAATGCAGATGATTCTCCTCAAATGGCTAAAGCAATGTTGCTTTCTATGTTTGACAAAAAAAATAAGGAGACTTTGAAAATTGATCTGTGGACGTATGATATGCAAGTAATGGAAATGGATCGGTTCTTTTACCAAACCTTTCGAGGCTTGGCGGATACGTATTTTAAAGCGACTCAGAATAGAGAATTGGCGGTGGAAATGCAGAAGTTTGTTCAATACTTTGGAGAGAAAACGGAAGTAATTCCTAAAGATTCTTAGTTCGAATGTATTTTTACCAAAACCTTAAGATTCTATTAAGACTCCTCTAGGGTTTTGGAACGTTTATAGGAGTGTAAATTCAACATAAACAATCTTAAAAAAAAAATACGATTATGAAAAAAATAATGACGCTTTTACTTTGTTTGTCTTTGTTCCAAATTTCTTCCAATGCACAATTTGGGAAATTAAAAAATGCTGCTAAAAAAGCAGAATCTAAATTAAAAAGTGCTGGGGGTGATTTGACAAGTGAATTATCAACTGACGAAATTGGAAAAGGATTAAAAGAAGCCTTGAATGTTGGCGTTGGAAAAGCAACTGATTTCCTTTCCGCTGAAAACGGCTATTTGAATAGTCAATATAAAATTCTTTTACCAGAGGAAGCTCAGAAGGTAATTAAGAAAGTAAAACGAGTGCCTGGCTTTGAAGATGCGGATGTAAAAATGACGAAGCTTTTAAATGAAGCAGCTGAGAAAGCAGCGACCAAAGCGAAACCAATTTTTGTTAGCGCGATCAAACAAATGACAATCAAAGATGCCATGAATATTTTGATGGGCGAGAAGGATGCAGCTACTCAATATTTAGATAAAACAACTCGTAAACAATTATTTAAAGAATTTATGCCAGTTGTTCAAGAATCTTTGGATGAAGTAAATGCAAGAACTTATTGGACTAAAATCGCAAAAGCTTACAACAAGATTTCTTTTGGGAAAAAAGTAAATACTGAATTGGATCAACATGTTACGGATAAAGCATTGGATGGAATGTTTAGTTTGGTGGAAGTAAAAGAATTAGATATTCGGAAGAATAAAAGTGCGAGGTCTTCTGATTTGTTGACGAAGGTTTTTGCGAAGCAGGATAAATAATTGTGGTTGGTTGATTAGTTAAATAGTTGATCAGTCTTTAATAAGAAATTAAACCTTCATTTCGAGAAATCGGGATGAAGGTTTTTGTTTTGCACCACAGATTGCGCAGCTTTTACAGATCAAAATAGAAAATGAGCTACTAAAATTTATTCAATCTATGGTGAAATCAAGAAACCACTTTATTCCAAAAGTGAACCTTTTTTTTGAGGAATCTGGATGAAGGCTTTTTGTTTTGCACGGAATAGAATACAGACAGGAATAGAAAATAATCTGCGAGAATCTTTGCAATTCTGTGGTGAAACGAACTGATGGTAAAATCAAAATTGTAATGAAAGAGAAACCACCTTTCCCAAAAAGAAACCGCCATCTCGAAATAAATCGAAATGGCGGTCTATAATATTTCTAAAAAGAATTAAGCTAACTAGCTATCCGAAGAAACTGGTCTTCTAAATCCTGTTTGTTTTTTAGTAGTCTTCGACTTTGGCTTCAAGTCTCCACTTAAATCGTAGAAAACTGGAGTCGCAACAAAGACAGAAGAATAAGTTCCGACAACCACACCAATCAACAAAGCAAATGCAAATCCTTGAATACTTCCTCGTCCGAAGATGAAAAGCATTGCGATTACAAATAAAGTTGTTAAAGAGGTAATCACCGTTCTACTGATCGTTGAATCAATCGCTTTGTTAACGATTTCTTCTTTAGACCATCCAGTATATTGATTCATGTACTCTCTAATTCTATCAAATACTACCACGGTATCATTGATTGAGTAACCGATTACCGTCAAAATCGCAGCAATAAATGCTTGATCGATTTCCATTGGAAATGGTAAGACTCCATGTAAAAGAGAGAAAATAGATAATACAATCAAGGAATCATGGAACAAAGCGGCAACCGCCCCAGCACTATATTCCCATCGAGTAAATCGAATCATGATGTAAAGGAAAACAACTAATAAGGCAAAAATACCTGCATAGAAAGAAGTTCTTCGAATATCATCAGCAATCGTTGGTCCTACTTTACTAGAACTAATTACGTGAGTAATTCCAAGTTGATCGGTTTGGAAAGCTTCCTTATCCAAATTTCCTCCAGCAGTTTTATTCACACCATTAAATAGTGCAGTCATAACTTTATCAGGAGTTCCTTTTTCATTTTCATTAATCAAGTAACTTGTCGTAATAGAATAAGTATTACTAGTACTTACTGATTTTACAACTGGATCTGGAGCATCGGTAAAAGATTCTTTTAAGTTAGCTTTCAAAGTTGCCATGTCAACATTTACATCGTCAGCAAACTGAACGTTGTAAGCATATCCACCTTTAAATTCTACTCCTAACTCAAAACCTTTTGTAAACATAGATCCAAGTCCTGCTAAAATAATAGCGCCTGAAAACATGTATGCCATCTTCCGTTTTCCTAACCAATCTACTTTGACATTAGCAAATGCATTTTTAGATATTCCTGTCCAAAAACTTAATTCTTTATCTTTTCCAATCCACCAGTCGATAATTAATCGACCAACTAAAACGGCTGTAAATAAAGAGCAAATTACACCAATGATCAAAACTACGGCGAAACCTTTAATTGGTCCTAAACCAAAATAAGCCAAGACTGCAGCAACCAATAGGGTAGTTACGTTGGCATCGATAATCGCAGAATAAGAATGTTGGAAACCATCTCGAATCGCAGCAGAGTTAGACTTACCAGCTCGAAGTTCCTCTCTAATTCTTTCGTAAATAATTACGTTAGCATCTACCGCCATACCGATCGTCAAAACGATACCTGCAATTCCAGGTAAAGTCAAAACAGTTCCGAAGGAAGCCAATGATCCAAATATGAAAGCTACATTTAAAAGCAAAGCAATGATTGAAACAATACCTGCTCCGCCATAGTAACTCATCATAAATAAAAGAACTAGTAAAGTTCCAGCACCCAACGCAGTCAAACTCCGTGAAGTATTATCGGCACCTAAGGTAGGTCCTACAATAGCTTCTTGAATGATAACTGGTCTGGCAGGAAGTTTTCCGATTTCCAAAATACGGGCTAAATCATCCGCTTCTTGTATATCGAATCCACCTGAGATACTTGTTCGTCCTCCTGAGATAGCTCCGTTTCTTACACTAGGGCAAGAAACAACTTCGCCATCAAGCACGATTCCTACTTCACGAGCTCCATTTTCAGAAGCGAATTTTGTCATTTTGTACCAAGTAGTTGCTCCTTCATTATTCATTCCCAAAGTAACCTCGATTTGACCTTGGTTATTTTGAGTAGAAGCAGTCGTAATTACATCTCCTTCAAGAGGAGCTATATCACCTGGTCGTTTTTTGATCCCGTACAAAAACATTTGCGAGACTTCTACTCCCTCAGCATCAGCATCAACATTAGGTTTATACCCCCACATCAAAGTCAAGTCACGTGGCAACATGTTTTGAACAGCTGGATTTTTGAACAAAGCATTAATCGCAGATGTATCGTTTGGTTTAGCAAATCCCATAATCGGACTTCCTTGTCCATCTTGTCCACCAGAAGTATTTGGAGCAAATAATGAAAATAATGGTCCAGCTTCTCTTTGAGAAAACTCAGGATTAGGAATCTGAATAGGATTAATACTATTAATCTCAGCAGTTGCATTTCCTAATGAATCTGTAACATAGATAGTATCCTGTTGAGTAATGAATTCAGGAATTTCAAGCTTAGTAGTATCTTCAGTTATTCCTACTTTACCCAATCTTTCGTCCATGTCAGAAAATGCCTGAATGATTTGGAAGTTATTATCACTATTTCTGTAAGTCTGCCAAAATTCCAATTTTGCAGTTGCTTCCAAGAAAGCTCTTGCTCTTGCTGGATTCTTGATACCTGGTAATTCCACCACGATCATATCACGAGCAGCATCCAAAGAAATATTTGGCTGAACAACTCCTAATTTATCGATCCGTTCTCTTAATCTTTCGTAAGTATTTTTTACAACTCCTGTAGATTTAGTTCGTAACCAACTAGCTACAACATTATTCGGAGAGTTAATATTCAATGTATTGTCATCGTCACCTGTATTCAAGAAGTAAGGAGCTAATGATCCATCTGGATTAGCAGCTTCATAAGCATCAACAAATAAAGTAACAAAATCAGTATTATTGTTTGCTTGGTTCGCCTTTGCAGTTTTTAACGCATCTTCAAAAGGAGGACCGGTATTATTATCCCTGGCGAGTGCTTGGATATATTCTCTTAAATCGACTTGCATCACAACGCTCATTCCACCGACTAAATCTAGTCCATAAGCTAATTGAGAATTCTTTAAATCTTGATAGGTGTAATCCTTAAAAGGACTATCCCATACCACTTCGCTGGATATTGAATCCAGGTACTTGCCCAACTCATCGTTGTAGGCTTTTGTTCCTTGTTCTCCATGACTAAGTGCATATTCAACAGCTTCTTGATCTACAGTATTTGTTTTTGTAGACAAAAAGAACTGCCAAATACAAACTAATGCCATAAGCACAAGAAAGAATTTGATAAGGCCTTTACCTTGCATCATTAAAAAAAATTTTAAAATTTAAAAATACGTTAAAATAAAATCGCGCAAATATACAAGTTTATACTAATAATTGCTCGTTTTTCTGGCATTTGTGAATGTGCAAAAACTATTCTACTTTTGCGATGTTAAATTTTTTACGATGAGAAACAGGTAATGTTGATGATTTTGTCCAGTTTTTACTAACATTTTTTTTTTAATAAACTTGCAGAACTTATTTAGACATATTTACTTCTCAATTGTATTATTCTCAAACCTAAAAATTGATCAATTAATAATGGGACTATTTTCATTTTTAAAAAAAGCAGGTGCTAGTTCTTTGACTAAAAAAGAAGTGGCTAAAGTTGAAAAAACTGACGAAATTAAAAAGTTAGAAATCAAGCTTTTAAACAAACAAAAAACGCTCGTTTTGGAGGGGATTGTTGGAAGCCTTGGCGTTAAAAGCAAAGACTTAGTAGTAAAATTCTCTGGAGACAAAGTAACTGTTTCTGGACAAGTTGGAAGTAACGAAGACCGTGAAAAAATTATCCTTGCTTTGGGTAATGTTTCAGGTGTAGCTACTGTAAATGACAAACTTAATGTTAAAAAAGCTACTCCTGAAGCTGTTTTTTACACAGTTAAAAAAGGAGATACATTAGGAAAAATTGCTAAAGCACATTATGGAAAAGCTGGAATGTACAAGCAAATATTTGCTGCTAACCAGCCTATGTTAAAAAGTGCAGACAAAATTTTCCCAGGACAAGTTCTTAGAATTCCTGCGAAGTAACTTTTTAATGGTTAACTGCTAATGGTTAACTGCTAATGGTGAATGGTTAATTCCTTGAAGTGTAAAATTACATCTTTTGAAATTAATCATTCACCATTAATTTTTTAGCGTACGAATAACACCAGCTAAGGCATTAACCATTAACCATTAAGAAACAACGTTTCTCATTTTCCCATTCAGATATCCTTCCACATTTTTCACCACTTCATTTAATAATCTTCTTCTCGCGGCATGACTTGCCCACGCTTGATGTGGTGTGATAATACAGTTTTCCAAACCCACTAAAATATGATCGAGTGGAGGAGGTTCGGCGGATAAAACATCTAAAGCTGCCCCCGCAATTCTTTTATTTTCTAAAGCATTTTTCAATGCTAACTCATTGATCAAACCACCGCGAGCGGTATTGATTAAATAGGAAGTAGGTTTCATTTTCGCAAGATTGAGCAGGGAGATCATTCCTTTGTTTTCTTCGGTCAAAGGTGCGTGAAGACTCAGTACATCACTTTGAGAAAACAGATCTTCCAAACTGACATATTCGATTCCTTCGATAGATTCTTTTTGAGGGTTTTTTCGATGAACGATTACTTTCATTCCGAAGGCTAGCGCGACATCTGCTACCGCTTTTCCTATTTTTCCAAAACCATAAACCCCCATCACTTTTCCATAGATTTCGTCAATCGGCTGATGCCAATAGGCAAAGTCATTTTGCTTGGACCAAATGCCCTGATGAACTTCTTGATTGTATTTTTCCACCTGATTGGTCAATGCAAAAAGCAACGCAAAGACATGTTGCGCTACCGCAGGTGTACTGTACCCACTTACATTGGAAACAGGAATATTTTTTTCTCTACAAAAATCTAAATCAACATTATTATACCCCGTAGCAGAAACACAAATATATTTGAGGCGAGGAAGTTGTGCTAAAATTGGACGATCCAAAACCAACTTGTTGACAATTAAAATATCAGCAGATTGTGCCCTTGCTAAAATTTCATTTCTGTCTGTTCGAGGAAAAACTGAAAAGCTCGAAAGTGCTTCTAATCCTTCCCAGTTAAGATCTCCTGGGTTTAAAGTATGTCCATCTAAGGCTATAATATTTATCATCTAAAATTTGGTTTTATTTCGCAATATACTGATTGTCAGTAGATTACAAATTGTTAATTTCATGGAGAATTAACCGGTAACAACTCACCATTATAAGAAACCATTATTTTACAAACTGCTTTAAATGTAATTCCAAGCTGCTATACAATTCAGCCATTCGATGTGGACATCCAAAACAAGCCTCAAAACTTCCGTCTTTTCGTAGATCATTTGGGAAAATAAAGGTTCTCGTTTTACTATCTTTTTTGATAATGCTTAATAATTCATTCAAATCACTTTCTGGAAATATGATGGATTGTTGGTTGGTATTTTTCCCCAATTTTTTGACAATATATATATCCTCAAATTGTTCTTCCCCAATTTTTTCTCCATAAAATTCATTGGGCGGTTCTAAAACGAGTAAAGGAATATTGTTAATATTTAAATGAAAAATTCCAATGGGAGTTTGGTCACAATGAACGGAAGGATAGGATTTGATCAGGGAAAATTCGTTTTTTGAATTGGTTGCCCATAGTTCTACTTTTTGTTCTTTTTTGAAAAAAAGCAGATGCAAAAGTTCAATGTTTTCCGATAATTTTACGCCTTCAGAATTACTTTCTGATGGATTATTTTGACAGGAGAAAAAACTTAATAAGAGAAATAAAATACAAATTTTGGAAAATGTCATAAACTAGAATTGATATGGAGTCGCTAAGAAAACAAGTCCCTTTGGAATGCAAAAGGACTTGAGTAAAGATAAATTTTTTAATGTGTTTTTTTTTAATTTGAGGATCAAATGGTTAAAACCTGAATGATCGTATCAGCGACTGGCTTCCAGCCAGCATCTGGTTTTAAAAGGAAGAAAAATCGGCGACTGGCTGGAAGTTAGTCGCTGGAAGCCCCCGTGAAGTTGACGACATTCAACTGGAAGTTACCTTCTCAACACAGCGAAATTAATTATTCAAATCCCAGTTATAAGTTTTGAAATTAACCGAAGTTCCCGCACCAATTTTAGTACTTGAATATTTATTTAAGTAAGTTTTCAATTCGCCAAAGTCTTTTCCATACCAATCAAATATTTTCGAAACTTCCACCTTGCCAGCAGTAATTGTATTGTAATTTGAATTATTGATAAATGACTTGGTTTGTCGTTCTAAATTTGAGTTTAAATTACCTTCTGTCCAAGCTTTATTCAACAAGGGAGGGCAAGATTTTGCCGCACAATTTACAGCAAAGTGAATCCGAGGTTCCTTATATTTTAGACGAATAATATCATTCTCAATATTATTCAAACTCAACGTTCGGCGGTTAATTTTGATCCATTTGACATCCCAAGGTTTTCCATTATTCAAATCCATAATTGATTTAACTGGATAGTTTTTCAAAATCAACTTGATCGTGTTAGCATTGTAAGCATTAATCCAAAAAGCTAAGGTTTTGTTTTGACTCCAGTTTTTTTCGATATTCGTTTTTTCCAATTTTTGTAGATAAGCATCTAATTTACCTTCCTCATTTTTCAAACCTTGATAGTTTACCTTACCTGAGGTATTCACATATTTTCTCAAAAGCGCATCAAACTCATCGTTCAGATCAAGCTTAGTAGCTGGTTTCGTTCTTTCAATTTTTTCTTTTTTATTTGCTACTTTCCTTACTTCCATTTCTTTTCTGATTTTTTTATCAGCTGCGTCTTTTGCTCTTTTTACTTCCTCGACCTTTCTCATTTCCTCATCCACATGTATTTTTGCTGCTAAGGCTTTTGCCTTTTCAGCTTCGATTTGAGCTTTCGCTTCTGCTTCATTTTTAGCAATTGACACCGCAGCAGATTTATCAACTGTTGAGTTGGAATTAGTGGTCGTTTTTGTAGAAATATTTTTTGAAGGAACTTCAGTAGTCATTTCCTCAAGTTTTACTTCTTTTTCAATTTCGTTTTTAGCTAAAATTTTAGTCTCGTCTGTGGTTGCACTTGGGGGAGTTTCGACAGCTGAAATAGATTGACTTTGTTCGGTTTTAGTAGGTTGAGTTGTATTTTTTGCTGAATCATCTTCAGTTTTGGTTTCTCCGCCGCAGCTAAAAAATAAAAATAGAAAGGAAATTAAAAATAGATTTTTCATAAAATAATAATTTATGGTGATTGAGTTGTTTTGATTGTATGAACTTCGCTTTGCGAAATTCGCTACAGACGTGACCAGATGGTTGGGTGGGATTTTGAGATAATACTAGAATTCGTAAAGCGCTTCAATTTTTCCAAAAAAGTCTGCTTTACGAACTCTAATTTTATGCAAAAGCCCACCCAAGCATCTGGTCACGTCTGTAGCGAATTTTGCAAAGTTAAGTGATTTATAAAATAAATATCAATTACATTTTATTGCGATGATCAGATTTAAATTTTTAAAAATGTAAAGATGTCCACCTGTTTTTTGCCCAAATGTTCCGAAACGGACTTTTGTAAAAACAAATGTGCGCAAATTTAATTTTTTAATTGCAAAAATATTTTCAGCTTCCTGACATATCCTTTAAATACCTTTTTGTTGCGGCAATGAAATTTACTACTTTTGTGATTCGTTTAAATCTGTCTAAGATAAATCACGAAATAAAAAAATGTCAGTAAAAGTAGAGCAATTAACAAAAGTATATCAAAATCAAAGAGCAGTTGACGAAATTTCTTTCGAAGCAAAGAAAGGACAAGTGCTAGGTTTTTTGGGGCCAAATGGTGCTGGTAAAACAACGACCATGAAAATCATCACTTGCTTTATTCCACAAACGGAAGGCAAAGTGACGGTGTGTGGTTACGATACCCAAACTTCTCCGATGGAAGTGCGTCAAAGAATTGGATATTTGCCAGAGCATAATCCATTGTACAAAGATATGTATGTAAAGGAGTATTTGGGATTTGTGGGAGGATTGCATAAAGTGAAAAATAAAAAGCAGAAGGTGGCAGAAATGATTGAGCGGGTTGGACTGGGAAGAGAGCAACATAAGTTAATCGGAGCACTTTCCAAAGGTTATCGTCAAAGAGTGGGACTGGCCCAAGCGATGTTGCATGATCCTGATGTTTTGATTTTAGATGAACCAACTTCGGGACTTGATCCAAATCAATTGGTTGAAATTCGAAAGTTGATTATTGATTTGGGAAAAGAGAAGACCGTTATTTTTTCCACTCACATCATGCAAGAAGTGCAAGCGATTTGTGATCGAGTATTGATTATCAATCGAGGAAAAGTGGTCGCTAATGATCCGGTGGAAGCTTTACAAGATAGAATTTCAGGATCCACCACGGTAACGATAGAATTTTTGGAAAAAACCCAAAAGGAGTTTTTGAAAAAAATAAATAAAGTAAATTCAATCGAATCATTGGGCGATAATCAATGGAAATTAACTGCTGATTTGAAGGAGGATATTCGGAAAGATATTTTTGATTTCGCGGTGCAAAATAAACTGACGCTGTTGGGCATGAAAAAAGATGTCTATAGCGTAGAGGATGTTTTTCAAGAATTGACGAAAGATTAAATTAACGGTTAATGATTAACAGTTAATGATTAATACCACGGTGGAATTACATAGCGGTATTAACCATTCACAGTTAACCATTTATAATTAAAAAAAATATTAAATTGAAAAAGATACTCCTAATCTTACCATTTTTGTTCTACGTAAATGCATTGTTACAAGCGCAAAGTGACACGGTGTATTTGAGTAAGAATTTCAAATTTCAAGATGGAATTTTTATGAATTTTGAGGATTTTAGAAATAACATGCCGACGTATGAATGGAAGGAAGTGCTAGCAGGTGTGCATTCGAATCCACAAAATTTCTTAGCTCAAATGTATGGTTTGAAATTAAAAAAAACGGAAGCTAAAGAAGGGGAGGAGATCGAATATGGAAATATTAATCTGGAATCAATCTGGGGAATTTGCTTAGATGGAATCCCCTACATTCGATTGTCACGGGAGGAACTAAATAAAGAGAACATAGTTTTTGCAGGGATGAAATTGCGAGGTAAAATTTGTTATTACGAGTACGAAGAATTTGTCATTCAGAAAAAAGAAATGTCTGCCTACAATCCAGTCACCGGGTATCCATTCCGAACCAAAGATGTCGATGTAAAAGTAAAGTTGATTCATCAAAATATGCTACATTTTGAGACCGGCGAGACAGCGGTTTTTTCCAAGGATAATTTTAAAGAGTGGATTAAGGATGATCAGAAATTATATCAAACAGTTAGTGATTTATCACCTCAAGAAATAGACGAAAAATTATTTAAATGCTTGCTTATTTATGTTGATCGGAATTTGGTAAAAGTTAGAAAAAAGTAACACCAAATATTGATTTTATTCATCCTGAATGATCGGGAGAATATTCATTATTTATCATTCAAAATTCATCATTAAATTAACTTATGCTAACGATTTTTTCAAAAGAAATAAACACCTTTTTTAGTTCGCTGATTGGCTATATCTCTATCGGTGTCTTTTTATTGGTGACGGGTTTGATGATGTTTGTATTTCCCGATACGAGTTTGTTGGATTATAATTATGCCACTTTGGATCAGTTATTTTCTTTAGCTCCGATGATCTTTATGTTTTTGATTCCGGCTGTGACGATGCGATCATTTGCGGAGGAAATTCAGACCGGTACGATTGAATTATTGACTACCCGACCATTGCGAGATATTGAAATTGTGATGGGGAAATACTTAGCGAATTTAACCCTCGTTTTGTTTGCACTTATACCGACGCTTCTGTATTATTATACGGTGTATCAGTTAGGTTCTCCAGCGGGGAATTTGGACTCAGGAGCGATTCAAGGAAGTTATATTGGGTTGTTTCTTTTGGCAGGAGTTTATACTGCGATTGGCGTTTTTGCATCGTCTCTAATTGACAATCAAATCGTCTCGTTTATCTTGGCGACCTTTCTCTGTTTTTTTATGTATTCTGGATTTTTGTTCATTAGTAAGATGCCGGTCTTTTTTGGAACGACAGATACTATTGTGCAGATGTTTGGAATTGATTATCATTATAGTTCCATCAGCCGAGGGGTAGTGGATACGAGAGATATTATTTATTTTATCTCTATCATCTCTTTATTCGTTGCGATGACTTTAGTGTCATTAGAAAAACGAAAATGGTAGTTTTTTTTTAATGGGTAACTGTTAGAATGGGGAATGGTTAATTTTGACGATGTTGGTTTTGTTTATGATGTTTTTTTATGAAATTCACTTTAAGGTGTTGATTTTTAAGGTTTTATATAATTTAATTTCGATTAATTATTTATTTTAAATGAAGGTTAATAGTAAAAGAAATCAGAGTTTATTGCAGTTAGGATTATTTGCAGGAGTATTGTTATTTCTCAATGTGCTTGGAAATACTTTCTACAATTATTATGATTTGACGGAGGACAAAAGGTTTACGTTGACTGATGCTTCCGTTGATATGATGGAAAAAATCAACGAAGTCGTTTATGTAAAAGTATTGTTAGAAGGGGAGTTTGGAGGAGCTTATAAGCGGTTGCAAAATTCCGTAAGAGAATTGTTAGATGACTATCGAAGCATCTCTCCCAACTTGGAATATGACTTTGAAAACCCATTGGCAGGTACAACTGAAGAGAAAAATGCTCGGGCAGAATTATATGCAAAAAGTGGTATTTATCCCATCAACTTAAAAGTGCTGACTAGCGATACTAAAAAAGAGCAAAGGACTTATCCTTACGCTTTGATCTTTTTTCAAGGTCGTGAAACTGCGGTTAATTTATTGGAAAATAATGTCCCTGGCATGAATCCAGAATTGGCCATTAATAACTCCATTAATCTACTGGAATATAAGATTACTGGAGCTGTCAAGAAGTTAATGACGGTCAGGAAACCAGTCGTACTTTACACTACGGGACATCAAGAACTTAATCCAATTCAAACTTCTGATCTCGATGCAGAGTTAATCAAAAACTATGATCTGAATCGAATAAATTTGGATAGTGTCGTGCAAATTAATTCAGACGTTGATGTATTAATTGTAGCGAAACCACTTCAACCTTTTTCCGAAAAAGACAATTTTAAAATTGATCAATATGTGATGAATGGAGGGCGAGTTTTATGGTTGTTAGATAAGGTGGCAGCGAGTATCGATAGCATGCGAATTACAGGGCAACATTTGGCGATGCCGATGGAATTAAATTTGGATAGATTGCTGTTCAAATATGGTGCTCGGATTCAACCCAATTTAGTGATGGATTTGGAATGTACTCCTATCGCATTGCAAACTGGAGTGATCGGCGACAAGCCACAATTTGAATTATTTCCTTGGTATTTTTATCCAAGAGTTACTTCCCGATCTGACCATCCGGTGGCTAAAGGTATTGATCGAGTCAACCTCTTTTTTCCCAATGTAATTGATACGATAGAAACACGTGGGGGAGCGGTGAAAAAAGAAATTTTATTGGCTACCTCTGATTACAGTCGCTACCAAAGAGTGCCTGTAAATTTGACTTTTGATATATTACGAGACAAACCGAATCCTGCTGTTTATAATAAACCGAACTTACCTTTGGCTGTTTTGCTTGAAGGTAATTTTCCTTCTGAATATGAGAACCGGGTGACTGAATCTTTGCTTGCTGGTTTACGAGATTTGAAGATTGAATTCAAAAAAGTGAGCGAGCCAACTCGAATGATTGTGGTTTCTGATGGTGATATTGCGATCAGTAGATTAGATCGCCAAACTCAAAAACCATTGCCACTTGGACTGAATCCTTATGATAAATATCAATATGCAAATAAGCAATTTTTGATGAATGCCATCGAATATTTGCACGACGATAAAGGGGTGATCGAAGCACGGGGGAAAGAAGTGAAATTGCGGTTGTTGGATAGAGTCAAAGCGAAGGAAGAAAAAACGAAATGGCAGTTAATCAATATTTTATTTCCAATTATTGGTTTAGCATTATTTGGAATTATTTATAACTGGTTGCGACGAAGGAAATACGCTTCGTAATAATTTTTTTGAGAAAATAACTTTGGTGAAATTAGTTTTAAACTCATTTTTCAAAGACAAAAATGTAAATATGAAAAGAACATTAATCTTACTAATTTTATTTTTAGTGCTTGGAGCAGGAGCATTTTATTTGATGAAAAATCAAGACACTTCTTCCACCACTTCCTGGAATGAAGCTGGAAATTTCGCAGTAGAAAATGTCGATGATATCTATAAAATATTTATTGCAGACAAACAAAATTACCGAGTTTTGTTGGAACGGAAAAATGGATACTGGACTTACAATGAAAAATTCAAAGCGAAAAAAACTCAAATCGATGACTTGCTAAATACTATTAAAGGAGTCCGCATGAAGTATACTACTCCACGTGGAGCAGAGGATAATATGCGTAAAAATTTGGCGATCGCAGGAGTCAAAGTTGAAATATACGACAAGAACGATAATAAGATGAAAGTCTATTATGTAGGTGGTTCGACTGCCAATAGTCTTGGTACCTATTATATTATGGATGGAGCAACGGAGCCTTTTGTGATGCATATTCCAGGGTTTCAAGGATTGTTGAAAGGTAAATTTATGAAACAAGATGATGATTGGAAGGACTTGATGATGTTTGGAGAACAAGTGGAAGATATTCAATCTGTAATTGTTGACTACCCAAAACAGAAAAGTAAATCATTTAAAATAGAAAGAACAGGTGCCGGAGAATATGATGTAAAACCATTTTACGAAGCGACTCCTAAAATTGAAAAAACAGTTTTAAATGCTGCTGTAGAAAAATATTTGACTGGGTTTAGTGTAATGATGGC